>Ga0210040_10000060_pt1 | contig 245279 bp, 181 predicted proteins | sample CryGeyCG12114_NA_FD_185462 | JGI IMG/M metagenome (GOLD analysis project Ga0210040, IMG submission 185462) | Groundwater microbial communities from aquifer - Crystal Geyser CG19_WC_8/21/14_NA (SPAdes) (version 2) | ecosystem: Environmental > Aquatic > Deep subsurface > Groundwater | place...
TAAACTCGTTAGCCTCTCTCTTATTAACGGCTAATAGCCGTATTCTTAACGTAGAGAGACGTATTATAGTACTTAAGAGTAAGGTAAAGGTCTTAATAATAATACTAGCGAGTTAAGTAGAATAAAGGACGTTAACGTTAATAAATAAGTTAAGAGATAATAATATATAGTAGAGAAATAAAATTTATTCTCTATTAAGATTACTTTTTAGCTCTAAAAATAGCTAATTAATAAGTATTAATTTATAACTCTTTACTCTAAAGCGATTTCTTAACGATAAAGACTCTTATACGTAATCGTAGCCTTTATTATTATTATTATTATTATTATTATTCTAATAATACTCTCTATTATAGTAATCTTATAACTATAAGTATTCTTCTACTAATATTAGCTATATACTAAAATACCTTAATATTTAATTACCTCCCTTCCTTATATACGCTAGGTAATTAGCTAGTAGTATAAAAACTATCTAGATTAAACTAACGAGTTATAAATTTATCTTAAGATTATACTTTATATTATTAGCCGAAAACCGTTAATAGACTTAACTAAATACTTATTCTATCGTAAGCTAACTAATCTAAAGGCTATTATTAAACGCTCGCTACTCTAAAGTTATCTTATAATTAAGATATAGCGATAAAATACCCTAATTATAAGAGTAGGTAGTATTACTAAATAGTATTCGTACCTTATTATCCTTTACGCCTTTAAATACCTTAGCTAGTCGTTTAATAATACCTAAGTCTCTTACTATTATTAAGTTATTCGCCCTTCCCTTATAAGGGCTAAAAAGAGTAAGAATTAGCCTATTAAGCGTAATAATCCCTTAGTACTTTATATTATATAAATACTTATAGCTACTATAATAAGCTCGCTACCTATTAAGTAGCTAATAAAACGAGCGAAAGGTACTATTAATAAAGCTAAATATACGACTCTACCTACTAAAATTACTTAAGTCTTTAGTATATTAGTTTAGTCTTTCTCTTATTAAGCTAAAGTACTAATTTAGTAAACTACTATACCTCTTAATAAAGTAAGTTAGGATATTAATAATAATTATACTAAGTTAAGAGTACGAGGTACTAAATACCTCTTAATCTTAGTATAAATATAAGAGCGTAGCTAGCTTATATAATACTATAACTAATACTTCTTAGCTTATATAGCGATATTAATAGCGATATTTAAAGTTATCGAGCTCGAATAGGTTAACTAGAGTATTAATCTCGCTAGGTATAAACCTTATTTATCGTAGGTAACGCTTATTACTCTAATTACTTAATCGCTAGTCTATATAAGGGTATTTTATTAGTAGTTAATATAGACGCCTACTACTCTTACTCTCGCTCTCTACCTCGTCGGTAAGTAGTAACTAAGTAGCGATCTTCCTCTACTGATTATTTATTAAATATAGCTATCTTATAATTAAATAGTGAGCTAGTAAGCGAAACCGAGGTACGACGTATATAGCTAAGAACACTACTAATTGCGCTATACCTATTCAGATTGTGGATTATAATCTAATCCGGAGGTCACTGTACACAGAAATCGAGCGTAGACGGTATCTAATGCAAACAAAAGCAGGGTGAAGAAAGACTGAGCTTGCAAACTGTTTAGGTAAGCTATGTAGCCGGCAATACATGAGCGCTGTACCTGTGAAGTCGTTGCTGTTCCTGTCGCTTGTGGCGTACTACGGTTTTCTGGGTATGCCGATGTAACACGTGAGCCAACCGGGACTTAATTCCGTAGGTGGCTGCCGGAAGTCCACCTTTACGTAGGTGTGGCTTAATGCATGCAGCCCCGCATCATAGGTGCTAAGGCGTGTGGAAAGGCTTCAATATTGTGTTTAGGTGTGCCATCCTCCAAAGTATGCATGCGATGATGTCGGTGAGTCTACCTTTGTGCCGAACTAGAGTTGGCACCAGATCTATGGCATGCGACCATGATTCGAGAAACTAAGTCTATCGGCCATGATCCGGTCATCCTCTGGCCCACCTTGGAGCAGCCTTTTCACCATCTCCGCGGTTCTCGTGGCTTACGGTCCTAGTAGTTGGTAAGCGATAGCAGCCACTTGACGCATGCATCGGAATTTTAAAACACCATCAATTAAAATGCATATTTGCTCTGCGCAGGCAGCTCTTGACATATGAACCTTTAACTTGGCGTTCAGATCGACCTGTGGCGTCAGATCACCGATCTTGGTTCGCGTGGAATCTGGATGAGCAGAAGCCTACTAGTCCTAGGACCGAGGGAGCCATGAATCTAGGCGACTTTAGACCCATACGCATTGCTCCGTGTCAACTCTGGGTGCATCTTCACTAAAGCCCTCCCTGACTTTTGGTCTGGCGTAGTTGCTGAACCTTCAAAGATATGTCATGCCTAACACTATTCGAGAAGACAGTTGATGACCCAAAGCGGCATCGTGTGATTAAGTGGCGCTCTTCCTGGTCGAGAAAGCTGCACGTCAAACCTGATTAGCCGTGGCAGCAGGCACAGAATCCCTGCAAGCAGCCACTGCTATGATGTTTCAGGGACGAATATTCCACTGCAAGGTCACAGGTCAAGCCTCCAAGCGTGGCTCGTCCCTATGGTGATCCTAGCAGCAGCAATGGTGGAACAGACATCCAACATTCGCACAAAGGGGTCTTGCAGATCAGATGCTTCTGTTTGGGGCGGTGTACGCTCTTTATGAGGTTTTGGCAGATATAACAAATGCATTACGAGATTCGACGAGGCATGGTGAATGATGCCACCCAACTTTTTCGCAGAATGAAATGAGCCCGGCGTAGAATTAGTAGTCTCCATTGAAGAATCACAGCCCACCAATTGATCGGCGGCGTGTCGCTGCAACAGTCCGAATAGACTTTCATCGAGTACGCGCACTACCACGGCTCATGGTTCCAATCCCTTCTCGACCTCAAGTTCTGGCACCCCCAATCCGATATACCAAGACTCGCTGACTATCATTCAATTACAACTATTGTTCAACGACGCTATAGTGCATCTTCTTATTGGGCTCGCTCAACATTCAAACATTCATTTGCTGTCAGCGCCTCGGCAGAGCGACTCTAGTCTTGTTATCGCTGAACTCGAATTCGCCCCCCAACCGAACCCCCAAAAGATTCGTGCAGTTTCCGGTGTCTGCGTTCTTACAACGGCTGGCTGGAGTGATAGGATTACACTATAGACCATTGGGAAGCAATACATCCAGGGACACAAGTCACGGCTGTATCACAAGAGCTATGCGTGACTGAATCATGATTGAAACACGGATTTCGTAGGAGAACAAGAGAGCTGATTCTCGACACCTGCCGCCGCAGCGCAGCCCTGCGCACCAAACATTCCGGCCTTTCAGACACTGTGGGTGTGTACTAGCTACGCCACTGCTTGCTTGACCGCAGAGTCATGTCCGAAATTGAGCACCATCCTCCTACCCGAAGTCCTTCGCTACGGTCACAGTCATCCCAGAGCAGTCAGAGTCATGGTGCCCCTAAACGGCAGAACTGGATGCCTTCAGCTGCTCGCCAAACCTCAGTCAGCATGTTCACTGGGGCAGGGAGTAGAAACGATGTCTCTTCGTCGAGAGGACCTGAGAACGGTGGGGGAGTAGTGAGTCCCGGCTCCATCAACCGAGTCTTTCCCATCCGTTCAGCAGTTTCCATCGACCCCACCGCCACACCCATGCCGAGGCAGGAGGCCGATGAATTCCCGGGTATGAACTTGGGCATAGAAGGCACATTGGCGGCAAGGCGCGGCCTTATGCAAGAGGGTAGCGATGCTGGCGATGTACCGCGGTCGTCTTTCGAATCCCAGTCCGCTCGAGGTGACTCCAAAACGAGGCAGAAATCCAACAGTGTGTCCCGAAACAGTGAGAATGGATCTATACCACAAGATCTAGGGCGGAGACCCTCCGCTCTGAGCGACAAACAGTCGTCGAACGTCGATCACAATACTCTCCTCAACATCCTTAAGGACGATGCAGGGTCTTTCAAGTCCGGTAAATCGACTAGATCGGATGCGCCATCTAGCATGTCTGGCGTTGGCTCCGTCGCGAGCAAGGAGAGAGCCTCATCAGACGAGCAACCGCTTATCACAGCACGCTTTAAGCATATAGTTACCGACGGTGGACATGCTGTTATTACAGGGCGCGATGGCGAGACGCTTCAGCGATGTGAGGACGAACCAATACACATACCTGGAGCTGTACAAAACTTTGGCTTGCTGCTTGCGTTCAAAGAAGAGAACGGGAAGCTGGTTGTTCACGTAGTGAGCGAAAACTCCAGTCGTCTCATCGGCTATACCCCTCAGCAGTTATTCAAACTAGACAACTTCCTTGATGTGTTTTCAGACGAACAAGCCGATAACCTTCTGGATCACCTGGATTTCATACGTGATGAGGATGCGGCGGATGTCGTTTCCAATGGACCAGAAGTGTTCATGATCTCGATAAGGCCGCCGCAACACCGAACTCGGAAGATGTGGTGTGCTATGCACCTGTGCGCTATGGACAAAGAGACAGTCATCTGTGAGTTCGAGCTGGAGGATGATCCCGCCAACCCCTTGGTCCCAGTCGACGAGACGACTCCCGAGGCACCAGAGGATACGTTGGGAAGTGAGCCAACCGCAGAAGAGTACGCTGAAAGCACGGTTAATATCAGCAAGCCGCTCAGAGTGCTCAGAAGCGCGAGGAAGAAGCGGGGTGAAGCAGCGGCTATGGAAGTTTTCAACATCATGTCACAGGTCCAAGAACAGCTGGCAAATGCACCGTCTCTACCTGTGTTCTTGAAAGTACTGATAGGTGTTGTGAAGGAATTGACAGGCTTCCACCGCGTCATGATCTACCAGTTTGACCATGCATGGAATGGACGTGTTGTCGCAGAATTGCTCGACCCTCGAGCAACGAAGGATCTCTTCAAAGGTCTCAACTTTCCAGCATCCGATATCCCGAAGCAAGCCCGCGAAATGTACAAGCTGAACAAGGTGCGCTTGTTATACGATCGTGACCAAGAGACTGCCCGGTTGGTGTGCAGGACGGTCGAAGACCTGGAGAAGCCTCTTGACCTCACGCATGCCTACCTCCGAGCAATGTCGCCAATCCATATCAAATATCTTGGGAACATGGCCGTACGGTCTTCTATGTCGATCTCAATCAACGCATTTAATGAGCTTTGGGGTCTGATAGCATGTCATTCCTATGGATCAAAAGGCATGCGAGTATCTTTCCCAATCCGAAAAATGTGTCGACTTGTTGGCGACACAGCGTCAAGGAATATTGAGCGATTGTCATATGCTTCTCGGCTACAAGCACGGAAGCTCATCAATACTGTACCGTCCGCGGCAAACCCATCCGGATACATTGTTGCTTCCTCGGAAGACTTGCTGCAACTATTCGATGCCGACGTTGGTGCTTTGTCCATTCGCGATGAGACAAAAATCATGGGGAATTCTGCCGGTCATTTGCAGGAAATCCTTGCCATGATAGAGTTCTTACGCATGAAACAGCTGAACCAAGTCTACACTTCACAAGATATAGCCACGGATTTTCCTGACCTACGTTATGGTCCCGGTCTCAAATATCTGGCTGGTCTGCTCTATGTTCCGCTTTCCACTGGTGGTAACGACTTCATTGCTTTCTTTCGCAAGGGTGTCCTACAAGAAGTCAAATGGGCAGGAAATCCCTATGAGAAGTTTGTTAAGGAAGGAACAGAAGGGTATCTCGAACCTCGAAAGAGCTTCAAACAGTGGAGTGAGGTAATTGTAGGGAGGTGTAAAGACTGGACAGAAGAAGAAGTCGAGACTGCGTCTGTGTTGTGTTTGGTCTATGGCAAATTCATTGACGTCTGGCGACAGAAGGAGGCTGCGCTGCAGAACAGTCAGCTTACCCGCTTGCTTTTAGCAAATTCGGCGCACGAAGTCCGCACACCTCTGAACGCAATCATCAATTACCTCGAGATTGCACTTGAAGGCAGCCTGGACAACGAAACTAGAGAAAACCTATCCAAGTCCCATTCAGCTTCCAAATCGCTGGTGTATGTCATCAACGACTTGTTGGACCTCACCAAAACCGAAGAGCACAAGAGTCTTGTCAAAGAGGAAGTTTTCGACCTTCATCACACATTACGTGAAGCGACCGATCCGTTCATTGGCGACACAAAGCGGAAAAACCTTGAATATTCTGTGGATATAGACTCCGATATTCCACAAGAGGTGCTTGGAGATCATAGACGAGTACGCCAAATCGTGTCGAACTTGATTGCCAATGCCGTGCAGCATACTGCGCAAGGCAGTGTAACTGTCGGCGCGTGGAGAGCACCAGAACAAACTGAATCGGGAAGGTGTGAAATCGAAGTTTCAGTCGAAGACACAGGAAGTGGAATGACATCCGACAAGGTTGATGCGCTGTTCGAAGAGTTGGAAGAAGTGTCCTATGAGAAAGATTCAGCAAATTCACAGAACTTATTGGAGCAGACGCCATCGGAGCGTAGTAGCGAAGATGCAGTCCGAAAGACGCTTGGTCTCGGTCTGGCTGTGGTTGCACGCACTGTACGAAACATGAATGGTCAACTTCGGCTGAAGACGGAGGAAGGCAAGGGCTCAAAGTTCATCATCGTCCTCGGTTTCGAGCTTCTTAAGAAGCCGGCGCCCTCACAACCTGAAGGAGCTATCACGAAAGCATTACCTTCTCCTGCTGCTACTAACAGAACTCAAAATAGTCAGGATGGCGAAGTCACACTCATTAAGCGCGGCAATTCGGCTACCTCCCGTGTGAGCCAGCCTCCTATCTCACGAAGACAGAGTGGCGAGAGCATGCAGAGTGTTGGAAGTATGAAAAGTGGCAAGAGTAGCGCCAGCGCTCATAGTAACCGTAGCGACGCAGACAGGTTAATCGACGCCATCCAGGAGCCTCTACGTATTTCAGGCTCGTCGAAGGATTCTCCAGAAAAGAAAGCGAGGCACAAATTAATCAGGTCTCAAAGTGCTGCTGACAAAAATACACCAGCAAATGCTTCACCTCAGAGTCAGAAATCATTTTCGATAGGATCGTCAAAAGACCTTCAATCAGCTATGAAGAAGGTGCCTGTACCTGGAGAACACAATATACAAGATTCTGGCACCCCGGTGAAGCCCGTCAGAATCCCTGAGTTCGACAGCCCAGAGAAATCGTCCCAGAAAGCGTCGCATAGAGTGACGTTTGAGCAGTTATCAGCACCTCAAACACAAAGTCCAGCGGTGATGAATGAGTCACCACCACGAGCAGGAAACTATTCGGTTCTCGTGGCTGAGGACGACCCGATCAACAGTAGAATTATGAAGAAACGGCTCGAAAAGCTTGGACATACGGCTCACATGACTGTGAATGGCGAGGAATGTTCCTCGGCGTACGGAGAACAGGCAGAAAGCTATGATGCTGTCTTGATGGATTTGCAGATGCCGATAGTTGATGGCTTTAGCTCCACCAAGATGATCCGATCGTTCGAAAAGACGCAGTCAGCAGCTTCTCTCTCAAGTCGGGCTGCTCGGAATAGCCGAATCCCAGTTTTCGCAGTCTCGGCGTCACTGGAAGAGAAGCAGAAGGATAAGTACATTGCTACTGGGTTTGACGGCTGGATATTAAAGCCTGTCGATTTCAAACGGGTCGATCAATTACTCAAGGGCATAGTGGACGACGAAGTACGGGATGAGTGCCTCTATCAGCCTGGCAAATGGGAACAAGGTGGCTGGTTTCAGCAACGCAAGGAAGAGGATGACTACTTCAACACCGACACTCATCCGAGTGAAGAGAAGCCTACTAACGAAGCAGATAAGATGGTACAAGACCGTCCAGGGCTTTACCCGTCTACGCATGGCTCTTCCACTGACGGCAGCACCACGCCTACAGCATCAATACAACCCGGGACGGTGACAGAGATCCCAGATGACGCACAAATCATGTCGTGAAGGACAGCAATATTAATCCGCTAGCACTCGTGTTGCAATAATGAGGTATGAGCAAGGAGGCATGAATGGGAACTAGAAAGAATTGTTCAATGCCACAACGTCGTTGAAATCTTGGAGTGCTGGCGCGAACAAGTGTTGGTCTTGCGAAGCAGTCGTCTTTGTGTCGACGATACGTCGCTTGGGCGAGTTTCCGACGGGTCAGTCCACTGAGACCAGACACGGTAGCGAGCCGCAGAGTAGCATGACGAGGAGTCCTGGGCGCATATCAAAATAATTATGGATACGGCACGATACCCAGACGATGCATATGTAGAGTTGAGCTGTCAACAGCAAATGTTAGACGGCAAAGGAATACATGATCGATCCCAAGCGCTGTTTGATACCTCTGTGACAGTAGCCTCGCCCTCAGCCCTTCCGTCAAGTGCTCGGAGGTTCGCCACCAATCGTCTCGCCGTCACGTGAGCCCAGTGCGCGTTGGCCTCTGTGCTACGCGTCAAGTGCGTGCCACTTCGCGTCATTCTTCGCAGGCGGAATCTACCATCTCTCACCCAAGATTGCAACCATTATTGTCTACTGCATGATGCTCACTAGCAATGGCCGACTCCCCATGGACAATCACCAGCACGAAAAGAAGGAGGACTGCCACCACACCAGCCCAACGAAAGCGAGTAAGACTCAGCAATGACGTATCCGGACCCAGTGCAAGTCGAAGTCGAAGTCGCAGCACGTCCAGGCGACGTCCCAGCGGCCAGCAAACGCTCACTCAGATTGATTTTGTTACAACACCGTCGTTTGAAGATGAGGATGACCTTGGCCACGTGGAGGTGGAGGAGACCGGCCCGGCCACTGTGCCGCCTCGACGGAGGCTGAAGAAGAGAGACTCGACGCTTACGCAGATGGACTTCTTCGATCCTTCAGCTGCAGTGGCAACCAACCTCTCGGACGTGGAGCCGTTGGGAGCACCGGAGACTGGAAGCACCAGCGACAGACTACCTCCAATCCCTGCTTTCGACGGCACTCAAGACGATCAGCCTAAACCTCAAAACTCCATGGCTCCACCTCGATTACGGCACAAGCCCGCTCGTACTACTCGGCCTGTGCAGAAGATACAGAAAACGAAGAGTACGGAGGATCAAGATGACTACCAGAGACACCAGCCCCGCAAGAGAAGGAAAGTGCATATTGACGATCATGACCGAGACCATGAGAACAGACGCAGGTCTGGTAGAATTGCTGCAACTACTGCTTCTGAATCTCTGCCAAACCCTAATATGGAAGGACAGCTACCAAAGCCAGCTTCACGGCGAAGTCGCCCACATATCGGCTCGGCTGGTAGGCCTGTACTGGAAATCCAGGACTCGACTGACTTCACCGAACCGTCCTTAGACGCAAACTCCACCATGGCCTTCATGATGGCTCAGCCTGCCACTCCGACGAGAACCCGGGACAGGATACCCTCAAGTCAAACGCCTGAAAGCCTAAGTCGTACTCGCATGACTCGATCGAACAAGCGACAGCCTCTAGCCGAGCTGAACACCAACGTTCAAAAAACACCTTCGAAAGCGGCCAAGTCAACCAAGTTCGCTACAAAGTCTCCTCAGAAGCAGTCTCCTCGTCGCAAGGTCTGTGTCTTGAAAGTCCCACCGAGGGCCTTGTTGCCTCGCACGAATCGTGTGGATGATTCCCAGCAGGACGTCTGGTCCGTACAGGCTACATCATCTCCTGGAAGGGGGAAAGGCAGCTCGCAGGCTCGAGAAGAGCAGCTTCAAAAGGTCGGACCGCTCGAGGAGAGCAAGACATCGAGACAATCCTCCCAAAGCCAATCAAATGGTCCTTCCGTACAAGAGTCCACACCTCGGGCTGATGTTGATACCCAACAAGCACTCCCAGACATTGCTGATATCTTTGCCTTGCCCTCCGCCTCGTTGCCAAAAACTCCGGATAAAGCCCAGAAAGTCGCTGTTCCTGCAACCACGGGTGCACCAGATATGCATCGAGAGGTTGGAAAGAGTGCAGCAGATGGTTATGATGAAACGCATGCCGATCGAGAACCGGTTAACATGATACCAGAACTAGAGCAAGTTTCCTCAGACCAACTCTCAGACTTCGGATCACCTCTTGCGAACGACACTCAGTTCGTTAAGAGCTTACACAAACGAGTGTCGTCTCCCATACCGAAGTCAGACGATGACAGGCATAGAGCGCAAACTGCTCCTGCCGCGGAAAAGCACATGTCACCTAAATCCTGGGCTCTCTCACGGGCCAGCGTGCCTGCGTCGCCCTCCAAGCTGTCTGCTTTACCAGCTCCACGACTCGTGACCACAAGTCCTCTTCGTACAGCGCAGCGACAAGTAGCGGGCTCATCTACGGAATCTTTGTCTTTGCCTGCAGCCAAGGGTCGATCTCCTAAAATGTCAACTGATCGTGTTAGGATCACTAAGGTGCCTTTGAATGACACGAACGAGTACCAGCGCTTGTCCTCCTCATCCAGCCCATTACTGCCTCCTCCGTTACCTATGCAGAAGAACGTCCATCCAGCGTCCATACCACATCCTTCACAAGTGTCAACACAAGCTCCTTCGACCCAAGGCCTCTATTTCCCGACCTCGTCTGCACCAAACTCATTTCCAGCACCACATGGGGCAGAGGTAGAGAGGATCACAATCAAAGATTCGAGTTCGGTACCTGCTCGCTTGAGCCAATTCCAGCAGGATGATCAGGATGAGGAGCTGGACGACGATGGCGAGATTCGCCTGGTCGATGGCACTGACGACGAAGACGACCTTGACCTTGATCCCTCGACTTGGAAACCACCATTTCCGAACAAGGCCACAGGCAGTACTACGCAGGCCAGTGGACGACGCGGAGAGGAAGAGGACATCACGCAAACACCTACGCAGAAATCACGAACACGTAACTATTCGATACGACGAGAACCCAATGATCAGTCTTCCCCTATCGTTACCAACGCTACAACACGGTCTCAGCGAGATGCAGAACTTGACGTCATTGCACTTCCATCTTCCTCGCAACCCACGAGCGACCAACACGAAGCAGATTGCCACACAGCGCGACCAGCCAGGACCGCTGAGAACACCACAATCGACATTCGAGATTTCGCTGACAACCGTCTCGAACAAGGATCACCATCATCCTCACCACTCTCGTCAAGCATATTCTCTCCATCTCCACCTCGGCCGCTGCAGCGCAAGTACACCCCTATACCCGGCTTTGACAACGATACCCAAAGCGACTTCACGCAGGACGGCCATGTCACGGCTGCGTATATCCATCGTATGCGGGAGGAAGGGTTGCTGCCGAAGAACTACACCCCTAAACCGTTCAAGCCTAAGAATTGGAGCAAGAGTATGAGGAGTGAGAAGCAGAAGGATCGGGCAAAGGCAGGGAAGAGTTAATGTGATGAAAGTCACTGGATGAAGTGAGAGCTTGACACAAATTGGATAGTAGTAGCAGTCTTTACACCTGAGGTGTGCATCATTACATCCCATGGCTTACCTCTTTATCAATCAGACAGCGCCAACGCTAGATGTTCTACGTTCGTTCTAGGGGAAGAATATTGTCACGAGACTAACTTACGAGTACTATACTGTGTCGAAGGGTCGGTAAGCTAGCGTAGATGTGAATGTCTCAGCCACGCTTCGCTTCAGATCGAGCTTGTATTCCTGCCTGGCTATGAGGTCCATACAAGCCAAGACGCCTGCCATCAGAAGCGTTGACTCGAAATGCTCGTGCACGACGCAAAGTTCAGACCTACCTACCTGCTCTGCGTGGCTCCTCGTGGATGAGAACCGTGTCATACACACTCTCAGCAGTTGCAAATAGTAGATGAATCTGATCTGCGACTGTCGGTCTATATCTCGAGCTGCAGTGGCTTGCGAGCTACGCGACACGTGATTCTTCGCAGGTTCGTTAGTCCCAACCCAACAGCCACTCCTCTCCACCCGTGTAAAGTTTGTCGTGAGCGTGCAGCGTGGTCCCTGGGAGCTAAGCTACACAACCACTTTTCATCGTTCAGCGTCTCAAGCTGGGACGCCGAGGCCCCAGTATGGAGATGGAGATGCGCTGCCGATCAGATCAGGCAAGCTTGTCTGCATCCCGGCCTGTACTGTTTCGATCAGTGTGTGGAGATATAGCGATCTCTTCCGATTCTGGTGGTGGCGGGACAAGTTGAGAGGATACTGTAGCGTACCGTAGCCTGACGGACGTCTCGGCTTGTTTTTTCTGCCGGAGCTGACGTGAGCTGGCCGACTCGACCGGCAAGGCGTGTTTGTGCGAAGCTCTAGTTCTGGCTCTGATGTGTTGGCGGTCCGGACCTAGTACGTTACTGTTTGCTGTTGCTGTGTCGTGGAACCCGGCTCACTTCTGATCTTGGCTTGTCCTGGTACGCTCGGTAGGAATGGAATGGGTGATCGTTAGCAAGCGCCGACAGTCTTCGCAGACTATGTTGCATGGACTCATTGGTACTGTTAGCATTGAGGAAAGCCTACCGCATAGTAAAGCGGTGTCGATAGTGTCTATGTGTAAATGACGATAGCTAAGATGGACTGTTTGCCGCTCAAATTGCACTTCAAGTCGCGAGCGCGAACTTCTCGCCAAAGAGACCGATCACGGTAGCAAATCCAGTGTCACTGCTGGGCAGGACTTTCAGGGTCTTGCTCGCGTTATCCCAGGTGGCGGTGTGGGTGTTGTGCTCCTGAGAGGAGCTTCCGCTGGCACCCAGACCAATCGGGATTCCGAGGACTTTGATACCACCACTCGCCGATGTCGTCTCCTTCATTTTCGTGTCAATCGTGCTGGCAGTCTTGGAGCCGACGGTAATCTCATAGCCCAGGTAAGTCACGACGACAAGGTCGGTGACAGTAGCAAGAGTTTTGCAGTCGTCTGGAGCGTCGCTCCGGAGTTTATATTTGGACACGTCCGCATTCCTGCACAAACAAGTCTCAGTGGGTAGGCTGTTTCATTATAGCAGAATAGAAGAATAGGAAAGGGGAGAGCCTTGGGGAGAACGTACCACAATCCCGGAGTGATCGGAATTCGCTGGATGGTGTCGTAGAGCATTTTGATACTGACTTCCGAGCTCTCATCTCGAGTGTCCAAGGTTTCAGACGTCGATTCGTAATCCGCATTAGCGCTGAAGGAGAACCATCCGCCATAGCTGACATCAGCAACACCACCGACTTTCGTTTGTCCAAAATTGAAGTCAGAGGTGCTCTTCCCGAAATCGAGTTTGATCTCTTCAGAATTTGGGGGTGTGAAGTTGTTAAGAGCCTTCTTCATGGCAGCTTGTACCGCTTGCTTGTATGTTGGAGCACTGTACGCTGGGATGCGCCGAGGGATGGGTGGGTCAATTCTCACGCCCGACTGCCAGAACTTTCGCACGAGCTCCGCAGGACTGGGCATGTTGCCCATCGCGCCGTGCATGTTGTAGCTGGTTTATGTCAATGATCGCAACTTATATAATGTACTTTATCAAGTTGCTGTGCTTACCCTGGATAATCCCTTTCCTCGTTCCGACCTTTAGCAAGGTTGCCCTTATCAGTCCTGAGTGAGCCAGACATCGGGCCAGCTCGCATGTTCTGGATTTGGTCAATTCGCTGAGATATTTCGTCGAGCCTCCTTTGTGCCGCGATATAGACTGGAACTTGGCCCGATTGTACATAGTCATAGAAGTCCGGGTGTGGGATCAGGCCCAGCCTGTTCTCCATGTTGAACTGAGCAAAGGCTTCCTTTCTCTGAGTAGTGAGGAAGTCTTGTGCGGCCTTCTGATCTTCTAAAGCTGCTCTGAGTGCCGGATCCATCCTAGTATCTGGGTTTGCCCCCTAATTTGGTCAGTGATACTTTGGGGAGGAGAGATCTTCTCACAGTGTCGACCCAATTCAGGAATCTTGGCCTTGTTAGCGAATTTGTAAAGCGATGTTCGGGAGCAGAATTCGACCTACGTATCAAGAGCTTCATCGTAACCGTGGAGGGCAGAAGGATTATAGAAGAGGTTGTCCGTTGCAAGAAGGTTGTTTCCGATGTCAAATAAGCCTTGGTAGGTGTACTCATCTGGTACGTCGTCACCAGCGGGAGGTCCCTTTTGAGCTTCAGTGGCAAGGAAGAGAATTTCAGTAGAGCCGGGATTGCTCCAACCTTGTCTTTGATAGACTGGGCATAATTGAGCCAGAAGAGCTGGTTGTTCTTTTCGGTAGACATCCTGATACTGGGATCGACGTGGTAGGGGATGTTCGGATCTGCTTGCTTGCTTGCCGCTCTTTGATGTGATGGAGTGCTGCTTGTACGACCTTTCATCCCTGAGAGGATTGAACCATATAAATATATAATTCTGCATTTGTTGTTGGCTTGACCCGCTCCCTGCTTCCCAATACAGACTTGAGGACGTTCTGGCCATCAAGGCTTCTGGCTGCAGCTTTGCGCCGTAGTTGAAAACTCGGCTTAATTCAGCCCTGAAGTTGAGCTCAGCTAGCCATGAGATGCAGCCGAGCATGGCTGGTCATGAGGTTCAAGTTTGCAAGTGCTCGACGCTCGATCCTCATTCTTCAGCCAGCCATCAGGCTACGCGCACATCTGGACCGCTCCATGTGCTCACTTAAATTGTCTGGAGCCAAGTATTTGTGCTGAAAAGCACTTGGGATGCGAGTTGCACCAATCGCGTTATGACGGCTCGGTATGCACCGACCCAGATATTAGAGCTAACTCCGCAATCTTATTGGCCAGCTCATCAAGCATCACTTCGATTGGACAAATGCCGACAAAGCGCTGTAATTCGTACAGTCGTATTTTCCAGGTGCGCCAAAGATACCAGCGGTGAAAGAATACTTTCAAACTGGGTGCCATCAAAGCCAGCAGAGCTCAAGTCGGGTCTCGGACCTTTTCGCCAAGACAACCTGAGCTCCTCGCTGCAGCTTCTCATAATCCACCATACCTCAAATGTATGAGCATGTCGTAAAAGTAATAGTGCACTACCAGCTGTTCACCGCAAAAAACTTGTTAGCAAACCACCAATGCAGCTGCAGCTTCTGAACCTCGTAGACACTGCTAAGCAAGGTCGCACGCGGTCGCCCCGCGCCACTCCGCATCCAGTGTAAGCTAGGAGCTGAAGAAACGATATCAATGATTGGGAATCCGACTTACCTGAACAACCATACTCGAGACTTCTGTAGTAGCTATGTGCACAAGGGGAACCCAGTTGAAGTGAGAGAAGTTTCCGTGCAAAGGCGACTCGATAGTGACATGTGCTCGGGTGAAGGCAGGTACGGACATAGATTTCACTTGAAACTACTGCTGAGCGTTTCACTATCACTTACTGCTCTTAGATGCAATCAGTACGCACTTGCGTTCATCACATCTGCTCCCCCTAGAGCTCTTGCCAACAGCCGTATTGCTAATCATGAACTGGGTCTCTTTTATCACCCCCAGAATCCCGCAGGTACACCTCTTGCAGCGTGACCAGCTCGACCGACATAGCATCCAAGAATGCTACTCCACTGATACGTATGTTGCTGCAACTCCTTGAGCTTCTTGAATGCTGCCATGTTCGCATAGGGCACCCCAGTAGTCGGGTCACGGTACTTGGCCGAGTTTCCCGTGATTGCACATAGCTCACCGACATGCTTGCTTGGCTTTGACTGCTTTTTCGTACCACTGAAGACACTGTATGCATGCTTTGCCTCTGCCGTGAGGTCTTCGAATCCGTCCAGAATGACTACATTCCTTGTTGATGTGACTTCTACTACAGGAGGTGCCTGCATGGGCACCTGCTCAGGGAAGAGCTGAGCGGACGTCGAGGGCATTAACGGAGGATATGTTGGCGCCTGCTGTTGCAACGTGCTTGCTGGTAGGGAAGTGTCGGGTGGAAGCGGCGTCTGTGACGGTTGTGGTTGCAGCTGTTGCTGTTGCTGTAATTCCGGTTGCGGGGGCTTCTGTGCATCGCTCGATGTATTGTCCAATATGCTTGAAGGCGCTCCCCGAGATTCTGGTGGATCGACTGGCTTCATGGGTGTGCCGTCCTCCTTGACTTGCTCGAGTGATGATGTTTTGAGGTTTGCTGCGAGATTAGGAGCTGCTTCTGTTTCAGTGCGATTGAGCTCAGGATATGACAGGTCACGAGTCGAAGATGCATGTTCTTCAGGTTGCTTCTCATGCTGAGCCGCCTTTGCTTCGTGGACTGGCTGGCTGTTTTCCTGCGGTGGAGGGCCTTGGTCTTGAGCTTCTTGAGGCGTGATCTGGCCAGAGCCCGGTTGCATTGACGCATATTCATGTATCCCGGCAAGCCAATCATCGCCGTTCGCCTGTGATATGGGGGGTTTTGATGGAGTCGGGGCCTGAACAGGTGACTGAGATGGCAAGTGCGGTCTTGAATTGGTTGCAGCGATGGACGTGAAGGGCGACTGCACAAAACTGCCAACAGGTAGTGGTGATGGTGTACCAAATTGGCCTGGCAATACTTTCGGCTTCGGGCCTCTCTTCTTCGGTCGACTATCATCGGTGCCACTAGGGCCGGGACTGAGTCTCTCAACCTTGGGACCACGGTAGACATGTTTGGAGCTGTGGGTAGTGATGACCGCACCGTGGAGCTTTCTATCCTTCAATGCTGCAAGTTTCGCGGCCTGTTCTTCTGCTCGCCGGGCTTCCATAGCCTCCCAGCGGTTTAGACTCTTTGCGTTCCTGCGTTCGTTCTTCTCTGCCTCAGCAAGACGATCTGCTTGAGTCAACTCTCGGGGCGCATCGGCCTGCTTGATCTTCTCCTTCTCTTCCCTTATGGCCTTGTTCTTCAATCTCTGCTCCTCGCTCTCCTTCAATCGTTCCATCATGACCTCCCGATGTGCAACGGTCTGTTTCCTCAGCGAGGTCCTTCCCGGCGCAGCAGCCTCATCTGGCAGCCAGGTCACCCGTTCTTTTCGTTTCGAGGGCTTGGCTCTTTCTGGAGCGCGATGCAGTGATGTAGGGTCGAGCTTGGGCTTCTTCCTGATGGCGCCCATCGTGGTCAGGGCCATATCTGCTTTGCGCTTCTTCTGCCTCTCAGCCTTGGCCTGCTTCTGAATCTCCTTCTCGCCATCCATGTCGTCCGCTGCAGCATTTGGTCCTTGGTCATCGTCGTCCGAGGAAGACATATCAGCCTCATCGTCAGCCTCGTCACTGTTGTATTCATCGTCTTCGCCCTCTGCTTCCGCAAACAATAACGCGACATCATCTTGTTCATCCTCATCGGCTTGCTCTTGAGCAACGACCTGACTGTATCTGTTGCCTGCTGTCTTCCTACGTTCCCTCGTCGTGATCATCAACTCTGCCTCTGCATCAGAAGAGGACGCCTCAGAGGGCGAGCCCGAACGACCAGCGCTCGCGCGCTCTTCGTCACTCATGGTGCTTTATGCATGACAGCTGGACAGGTCAAGTCTCGTAAATGTCTAAAGGAAGAATTTAGGGCCCGAACACGTGCCTCAGGCCCCGAAGCAGGAACTGCAAGCGCCGATCCGGCACCTAAAGCTTAGGGTCGATCCCCCCTGCAGGAACACCGTCGGGTTGCGTGTTTAGCGCCCGCTAAGCACCACTTCTAATCCCTTTACCTCGTCGTCTATTCGCTGCCAAACCCGCGATTGTCTACGCGTTTTTCGAGCTCCTCGTCCATCACAGAATATGCCTCCCAGACCACGAGCAACAGGTGAGGACAAAGCCTTGGCTGTCCGACAGTCTTCGCGCAAGAGGAAGCATGTTGAAGTAAAGCCTGAGTCTATTCCTCAACCCAGCCATCACGCTCTCAAGCAGGAAGATGTGAAGGACTCTGGTGAGGGCACTACTGGCACCATCACTACCAGCAAGTCTTCAAACCGGAGAAGAAAAGCAAAGCAAGACGTTGTCTTAGATGAGCCAAGCAGGACTGACATTGCAAATGACCAGAAAGAAGTGGTACTCGACATAGTAGTTGACTCTGCTACCAACGTCCAACGCGCCAAGAAAGCGAAGACAAACGGTACAGTAAAGCCAACCACAGCAGACGATAGCTCCAGCGACCTATCTTCCGCGCCGGTCGACGAAGAGAAGCCAAAGCTCAAGAAGAAGCCCAGACCGAAGACCAAGGAGGAAAAGGTCGACAGCTCCAGCGAATTGTCCCCAGTGCCGGACGAAGAAGAGGAATCGAAGCCGAAGAAGAAACGCAAACGGAAGACTAAGGAGGAAAAGGAAGCCGAAGCCATGCCGTTGGCACCAAGGACGGCTGGTCTCAACATGTTCGTTGGCGCCCACGTCAGCATAGCCAAAGGCGTCGAGAATGCCATCACCAATGCCGTGCATATTGGTGGAAATGCTATGGCCATGTTCTTGCAAAGTCAACGGAAGTGGGAGAACCCGGATCTGAAGCCAGAAAACAGAGATGCTTTCATATCGGCATGCTCACATCATAGCTATGACGCCAAGCAGCACATTGTGCCTCACGGATCATATCTGGTCAACCTTGCAGCCAAAGATGCTGCACAGGCCAAGAAATCCTACGACTTCTTCCTCGCTGACCTCCAACGGTGCGAAGCTCTCGGTATCAAGTACTACAACTTCCATCCCGGTGCGACGAACAAAGAGCCGTTGCCCGACGCTATCGAAAGGCTAGCAGGAAATTTGAACAAGGCCCTCTCTGAAACAAGCACAGTTGTGCCTCTCCTCGAGAACATGGCAGGCACCGAGAGCATCATCGGCTCCAGATTCACAGATCTAGCCCAGATCATCGCCAAGATCAAGCCTGAATACCTCTCGCGCATCGGAATCTGCATCGACACCTGCCACACCTTCGCCGCAGGATACGACCTGCGAACACCACAAGCCTTCAAGAAAACCTTCCAAGAGCTAGACGACGCCGTGGGCCTGAAGTACCTCAAAGCAATGCACCTGAACGATTCAAAGGGCATGTTCAACTCCCACAAAGACCTCCACCAAAACATCGGCACCGGCTTCCTCGGTCTACGTGCCTTCCACAGCATCATGAACGAGCCACGACTGACGAACATTCCACTCATCCTCGAGACGCCATGCGAGAGACCCGATCCCGAGGACTCCAAGAAGACAATCGACGACAAGACCGTATGGTCACGCGAAATCAAGTTGCTCGAGAGCCTGATCGGCATGGACCCCGAAAGCGACCCATACAAGAAGCTCGAGAAGGATCTGGCCGATCAAGGCAAAGAAGAGCGAGACAAAATGATCCGATGGGTCGCGGACAAGGAGGAAAAGGAGCGTGAAAAGACAGCGAAAGCGGAGCTGAAGGCGCGCAAGAAGCTTGAGAAGGCTGAGAAGGGTCAGCAGAGCATCTCTGGGATGTTCGGTGCGAAAGGGAAGAAGAAAGCGAGGACTCCGAGTGAAAGTTCTAGTCTTAGTTCTGCTTCTGGGTCAGGCTCAGATTGAGCCACACGATCACGAGACGATTCGCCTAACCCTGGGGTAGAACTTGTGCGGTAGAGCTCCACGGTCCAGAGACGTAGATTCGATCTGAGACGATTGAGCCTCCGCTAAGATCTCTTAACGTGGGACCTCATTAGTGAGTGCATGTCTGAGGACTGAGTGTTTACAGCCTGGAGTGCAAACCTGTATATATCCGGGCTTTGAATTCGGTATTGATATTGAGTCGACCTCACAAGGTAGTCACTCCTCAGACGGGAGGGCAAAGGCAATTATGCTGTAATCTGAGCATGGTGCAACACGGGAGAGAGAGTAATTGCGCCTCTGGAAGTGCGCCTCCGGGCCAGAGAACGCACTACGGGAATGGAAGGAGAGGCGCGCCCTACCCTCGGCGAAAGAGGGAGCTATGACAGCGGATGGAGGGCACGGTCGCTAGGGACACCAGAGACGGTATTGAAGACATATAACGAAGGTGCGTGTGGCAGTCAGTGGATTGCTTATCAAGCTTCGAAGAGGAGAAGAAGCGGCTGATGGGGAGGCCAAGGCTTGGTATAGTAAGCGATAGCAAATCTTGGCCTTGGGTGAGCAGTCCCCTCGTGAGAGCACTATGGTTCAGCATGCCGTTGTGTGTACGCAGAATCGAACTGTACAGAGTATGCTGGTACAACTGGTGGGTCAGTTGAAGAAGACATGTCCATTGAAAGCTTTTGTCTATTCTGCAAAGCAGTCCTAGAAAGCTTATCATATACATAGACCATTCAGGTCTCCATTTTAAACGATCCCCTCAGGGAAGGAGGGCCGATCCTGCTATTGACAAGGATATGTGTCTCTGACAGCCAGAAGTGACACGCTCAAGCATTGTAGGTAGATGCAGAAACATCACCGCCACGGCCGGTCCAGTTGACGTGAGTGTAAGCACCTTCTGGATACTTGTCGTTGGCGTACTCTGGTTTGATCTGGAAGGTGTGAGCACCGAAGTAGTCACGTTGAGCCTGGAGCAAGTTGGCAGGGAGGTCCTTGGTTCGGTAGCCATCATAGAAGGCAAGGGCAGTGGAGAAAGCTGGTGTTGGAATACCCCACTGGACACCCTTGCAAATGACATCTCTCCAGCCTGGCTGGGCCGAGTGGATGGCTTTGTTGAAGAAATCGTTGAAGAGCAAATTCTCCAGGTCCGGGTTCTCACGGTAAGCGTTGGTAATATCCTTTAAGAAGACGGATCGGATGATGCAGCCACCACGCCACATGAGGGCGATGGATGGCTTGTTGAGGTTCCACTTGTACTCCTTAGCGGCGTTCTGCATCAGCATGAAACCTTGAGCATAGGAGATGATTTTTGAGCCATAGAGAGCTTGTTCGAGGTTCTTGAGGAACTCCTTCTTGTCGCCGGAGAAGGAAGGCTTTGGCCCATCGAGAACCTTGGAAGCTCGACCTCGCTCATCCTTCAAGGAGGACAAGCACCGGGAGAAGACAGCCTCGCCAATAAGAGTGACGGGCAAACCAAGATCGAGAGCGTTGATGGCGGTCCACTTGCCAGTTCCCTTCTGGCCAGCAGAGTCGAGAATTTTTTCGACAAGTGGCTTGCCATCGTCGTCATCGAAAGCCAGAACGTCGCGGGTGATTTCAATCAGGAAAGAATCTAGGACGCCTTTGTTCCACGAGGCAAAGGTCTCAGACATCTCTTTGTAGTCCATTCCGAGACCACGCTTCATGATATCGTAGGCCTGTTACTGTTAGATTGCTTGCTTTGTCGCTTTATGGTATGTGCTTACCTCGCAAATGAGCTGCATGTCACCGTATTCGATACCATTGTGGACCATTTTGACGTAGTGACCAGCACCTTCGTCACCGACCCAGTCGCAGCATGGCTCGCCATCGGACTTAGCTGAAATGGACTGGAAGATGTCTTTGATGTGCGGCCAAGCCTCCTCGTTACCGCCAGGCATGATAGATGGGCCATATCTGGCACCCTCTTCACCACCGGAAACACCAGTTCCGACGAATCGAATGCCCTTCTCCTTCAGGTACCTAGTTCTTCGGTTTGAGTCAGGGTAGTGGGAGTTTCCACCGTCGATGATGATGTCGCCAGGGTCGCAGTATGGGAGCAGCTTCTCAATGAAGTCGTCAACGGCTGGGCCAGCCATGACAAGCAACATCATTCGTCTAGGCTTCTTGAGCTTCTTGGTGAACTCCTCGATGGAGTGAGCACCAACGATCGACTTTCCTGAATGCAATGTCAGCTGCTATCCCTGCTCATTTCTTGATTTTCCTACATACCCTTGGCCTCGTTCTCCAGGAATCGGTCGACCTTGGAGACGGTTCGGTTGAAGGCAACGACAGTGAAACCATGATCGGCAGCATTCAAGATCAGGTTCTGGCCCATAACGGCCAGACCGATGAGACCAAAATCACCACTAGGTTCATCATGCGCTTTGAGACTGGCAGTGATGCCAGCCAAACGCGCTCTATGTCAGCAAATGACAGTCAACGACAGCTACTTGCAGCCAAGATGTAGGAGCTTCTGGCGAGGTCAAGGGAGCTCCGGGAAGTCGGGTATATCGAGATACGGCTTTGTACTTACACTGGGTCAGACATGATTGCGGTGTTGACTGGGCTCTCCTTGGAAGAAGGCTTGTGGTCTAAGTGAGTTGATGTGGTAGAACTTGTAAAGAACTTTCAAACGATCCCTGCAACGCACCGAGAAGCTGGGATTGAGTGAAGAGAGGTATGAAGTAAGAGCGAAGAGTGCAGACCTGAGGACATTATGTTTTTCCTGAAGGGCCCCACCTGGACGATATTCAGCATGACATAGTAGTACTACGAAGCCGCAAGTCGCACTCCGTAGAGGGGCAGTCACTAGCGTCTTTACGGAAAATTAACCACGAACTGATGCCTGGTCTGCCTCGTGTCGACACGGTCAAGTGGTTAGTTATACTGCCTGCCTCTTCCCGTTCTTCCGTCATAACCGTCGCGTAATAGAAACTTCCAGCTCTCTAAGCGAATGGGGACATCGCTGAGGGTGGCCTGGTCGGACAATGAAGCATGGCAAAGCTGTCTGAACATGGGTGCTCTCAATCCCTACGAGTGCACGTTTTGCTGATCAAAGCGAGGAGTGGTGATTAAGCTGCCGGTCCGAACGAACGACTGACTCAGCCTCTGCGTCCTTACGCGATCGGGCGGCTTTGAAGATACCACAAGAAAGCATATATCCCTCACGCCGTAGACGTCTAGAAGAGAAGTGTAGCTTGGTCCAACCACAACCAGATTAGAATTATGAATGTAAAGATTTTGGCTGCCAACAGCTGTCCCGTCGGAAGCACATGAACGGGAGACAAATCCCTCAAAAGACGTCAAGACGTGCTGTGGACACTGCAGCCTTAAAGCCTGAGGTACTAGTGAGTCGATGGTCGGACGTAGATGCCTAATGGCAAAGTAGAAAATTGTTTGACTTGTTTGTCACTAATCATCGAGTTGCTAAGCCTGCCAGCCACCACTGCTCCTCCAACAATCTATACCTGTTGTAACTCGAGTCGAATTGACAACCCTCTGCCAAACACCGCTTCTAGCTTCCGAACAGCCCACTAAGTCATCTTTACGCACCCAAGTTTGCTTGTAGCAAAGCCTGAATAGGCACCTGGTACGTTCTTTGACTCTAGCATCTGGCGAAAGAACAGACATTCATCATGGCGTACCCGCCGCCTCCAGGTCATGCATCGCTACCCGCCAAACCCCCGCCGTCCGCGGCTCCTCAAAAGTCCAGTGGCTTCAAGCCAGCCTTTGCAGCATTTGCGCCTCGAGCCGTAACGACGACAGCAGCACAATACTCTGCCCCTCCTGCGCCTAATTACGCTGCACAACCGTCATACGCGGCAGCCCCTCAGCCTTCGTATCAAGCACAGCCGCAGTACGACACAAACTATCAATCCTCCGCCCCCGGCGCGACACAACAGATACGCAATCCGTTCGTGGCTGCACCTGAGCCGCCGGCGGGCTCGAACCCTTACGGCAACTACGATGCTGAGTATGAGGCGCAGTTGCAGCAGTGGCAGTCTGCTTACACTGCCAAAGATGACAAGCCAGGCTACAACAAGACTGCCCCACCAGTAGTGAAGACCGATCCCACAGCGGCGCAAGGCGCGAAAGAAGCTCAGAAGACGGTGCAGAGATCAGGAGGTGGCACATCGTGGACAGACGACTCGCTCCTAGAGTGGGACCCAGCACATTTTCGAATTTTCGTTGGCAACTTGGCTGGCGAGGTGACGGACGATTCGCTGCTGAAAGCATTCGCCAAATATCCCTCCGTACAGAAGGCACGAGTTATACGCGACAAGCGGACGACAAAGAGCAAAGGTTTCGGTTTTGTGAGTTTCGCAAATGGCGACGATTACTTCCAGGCCGCGAGAGATATGCAGGGCAAGTACATCGGTAGTCATCCAGTCTTGATCAAGCGTGCAATGACTGAGGTCAGGCCAACAACAGTGAAGAACGATAGGGGGAAGAACAACAAGAACAAAAATAAGAATAAGAACAAGGGAGGAGCTGGCAACCATGGCACAATGGAATATGGTGGCATTGAGAAGAAGGCTCCGAAAACCAAGAACGGACTGCGCGTGCTGGGATGATGCCCTTTCTGAAAAGTTATGGTATCCAACAGGATCTCTCTAACAGGAACTAGTGTGCATGACGGACCGAATACCATTTTTTAGTCTGCATTGTGCTGCTATACTTGCCTGACGCAAACCGCGCAAAGCAACCGACCAGGGCTTCCGATTCGATTTCAGAGGACTGGCTATCGCAGGTACGCTGTCAGTGCCCATTAGTACATGCTTTCCTCCTTGCTCGTCCGAAGCGCTCCGTGGACCAAATCCCAGCATTTCCCGAGGACTCATGAGCGGCTGTAATGATGTAAACGATGCGACCGCTGCGCAGGAAAGGGCTTGTGGCAACCGGGCTTTCATGGGTTCCATACCTGTAAGATAAGGACTGCATGCCAAATTGAAGCAGAGACAAGGCCGCACACGCATAAGAACCGGCTATGAAGCGAAGCAGGCCTGGCAAAGCCGTTCAAAACGACAACAAATAATGAGCTTGTGATTAGCGATTGGGGTGGTTGCCCGAGACGGAACATTGTGACTTACCACTGAGACCAGAACCAGGCAAAGCAGGACCCAAGGGCGCCGAAAGGGGAACAAAGTAGAGATTCGCTTAGCATATGGTCTAACAGTGGTTCGTCTATGGTTTATTGTTTGAGCTCTCAGAACTGGAAGTACAGTAGCAGAAATTGAGTTCGAAGTTTGCAGCGCGTACTACCATACTGGGTCGTAGAAACTCCCCTTGGTGACCGAAGTAGATCGCTATTGTACGATTGCTGAGCCGTTGTTTACACTGCTGTGATTATAGCGCGGCTTCTCGTAGCTGCTTTTCGTGCCAGCGCTGAGGACTCACAAGATCTCCAACCGGGACGGCGGTCGATCGCAGACGCGGCTGCAGAAACGCAAAAGCTGCGGAATGCGCTGTGAGGGGCATAATAGTAGCACAGAAACCCTGATGGCTTCGACGTCCCCCAAGGCTCTTGTTGCCTTCCGTCCACCAGAATCCTGGAGAGGACGGGAAGCGCATCTCACCACTCTGAGATTAGCTCGTTACTCTTCCCTTTCGTCTCATCCGCAACCTTCCGTGCAGCCTCCGCGCCCAAAACAGGCAATCTCTTCACTTCCTCCCTTTGCCCTTCTTCACTCGTCTCAAAGCTTGACGGTATGTGTTTGAGATCCAGCAGTCCGACCTGCACAAGCACACTCGCCTGGTCCCAATGCACATTCTCAGCGTAGACCTTGCCACCTCTGATTGCAATGATCGTGACCAGCACAATCTCGACGCGCTTCCCCGTCGGCGGAACCCCAGGCAGTATCCACTGCATCCGCGTGCTGTGAGTGAAGCCAACGAGCATCTCATCAACGACCCTATCACTTCCCACCGTCCTACTCAGCAGTTTCGTCTTCAAGTCAGGCGGATTCCGTTCGGCGAAGAACTCAGAGTAAAACCTCTTCAGATCCTTCCTCCCTTTGCCACCAGTCATAGTGGGAGAATGGTTCAAAGTCGCACCTTTACCGATACTCTTCATCAAATCCTCCACATCGTCCTCCTTCCCGTTCCACTTCAGTCTGTTATGCCAATCCACCGCACCTTCCACATCGGGGTCCATCCCGAATCCTTTCCTCAAAGTCGCGATAGTCCTCGACCATGCGACCCGTGCGTCAGGCTCACTGTATTCTTCCAGGTCACTCTCTGCAAAGCCGTCCGTCGTCCCCAGATACCTGTAGCTTTTCTCATGTCTCGTTCCAAACTTCTGGCTGGCCGCAAGATGGATCGCGAGGTTGAGAGTAGGCGGGAAATCCGCGCTCGTCTTAGGCATGTGAGGCGGGTAATACGCCACCACAGCACAGAGCTTAGACATAGGTCGCATACATGCCTCAAGGACTAATGCGGCTGCATCGCCATACGCAACAATGGCATACTGCTCACCCAACTCAAGCGGCTCAGCCAGGTGCGCCAACTGTCTGTTGTAGCCTGCCTTGTTACCGTCGTAGGGTAGATACCATATGTTGAAACCCTCTTCCCGGAAGTGGGATAGGATATCCTCATCGAAGTCGTCAGTGTCGCTTGTTACCACGAGGCGAGGGACTGTCGTGCTCCAGGAAACCTTGCTACTGCTGTGACTTGTGGTGCTGCGGATACGAGTACCGTTCTTCATAGTCTTGTTGACACCTTCAATACATGGGATGTCGAAAACGGGTTTGCCGCCGACTTCGACTTTGACCATGCTGGGAAGTAGCCAAAATTTGTTTAATTGTTCGATTGTTCGGCGGCTTTTTGGCTCGACGTGTGTTGCTGTTTGGCAGAGGTTTCGTTCACGAGCGGAACTTTGCTGTTGAAGCGTCGTAAAGCAACCACTGTCAAGGTTCCGCGATGAGATCTCTGCTCATAAAGCTTGATTTGCGACAGCTCAAGCATCCATAGGACTTTATGCCGGTCCGAAACCTGTTCGAGATGAAGGGATGACGTAATGCCGAGTCTTACGCGCGGTACCTAAGTTGCGGAGAAAGAGTACCCCAAAGGCTTCTATGCTCAACCCCAGAATCTCGGAAGCCTTTGGCTTGGGCCAGCCGCTGCACCTCAGCTCAACACGAAATCGCCTCGCCGGAGCTTCAAACCGATTTATTTTTGTCCCCAATGAGCAACGCTAAGACGTGCATGCGGTGGCATTCCACCAATATGATCAACACCTGATGGGCTAGAAGAGAACGCCCCATGTGAGTCAGCCCCTTGCCGTTACAGCCTTGAGCGCTAGCATGTCAACGCGCCTCAAGTAGACCTCCATTGCATGCATGCTCGGATCTCCAAAAACGACCTGCCGTAACTGCTCATCCGTGCCTGTATGTGCTGTGACTCTAGAAAGATTGTCCTTCTCCCATCGATTACTCGTTGCACTTTGCAGACCTGAGCATTGTCTAGTACTTTGGCGAGGTTGACGAGGTACACGCATTATTACTAGCCGACCAGCATTTGACAAAGTCGCTGTCGGAACCGGCCAGGTGGGTGGAAACGAGGCACGTGAAGACTGAGGAGGCGGTGCGAAGGATATGTTCGGTTGAGAGGCGTTTCTGCGAGACTGCTTGCTCCTGGGAGGGTCGTCTGGAGTTATAGACTGAGCGTTGAGAATATCCATCTTGGAAAGGGTCAGGTCCAAGTTTGACATGGATTGTTGAAAACGAGAGAAAGGCTTACAGGCCATGGCTGCCTTCCGCTTGTCTGGCACGACCGGAAGTGGTGAGGACAGAAGGTCGACCAGGCTCCTTATATAGGCTTTCTCGGCACGAACAACCGGATCACCTTCGTTCATGAATGAAAAGAACAAAGACTTGTGGGACCGTCTAGTAGTGGGCTTCGATAGTGGAAGTAGCGAGACTGGTGGTGCTCCGAAAGTGACACAATGAACACGTTTAAAGCAGTCAGTCAAGATGCTAAGCTCACTTTTCGTCGAGCTCAACATATGCGAGAAGAGCAGTGCGGCCACGGCTCCTCCAGCTGAATGTCCTGTAATGAGCAGGCTGCAACTAGCCCGGCTAGGGTTTTCTTCCAGCAGTGTCCTTAGACGCATCGCTATTGGCTTGATCATTGCTTTGGCAACGCGTAGAAATCCTGCATGACACAGATTGCCCTCGTCATCCAAGAAGCCAGCAGGACTCACTGGCGCCGTATGCAAATTGACGTTCCAATCTCGTAAGCTGAGAGTGCTTGTTCCACGAATAGCGAAAACAAGGGTCTTCTTATCGTCGCAGGGGACCGACTTCATCACCATTGCTTTTGTGCCTAATCGGGCATCCGCTGAAACGAATGCTGCCCTTTCATGAGATGATTGCGGGCTCCTGTATGCACTTGCTGAGTACTGTGCAGCTAAGCAGATCATAGGCCAGGTTGGAATGTAGACTCTCAGAGGTGGCAAATCGACTGGCAATGTCGCATTGCTGTAAGAAGAGACTTTCGACCATATCGTTATCTTCTGTGTTCGAGGTTGATTCGTCTGCCGCGGTGCTCTCGAACTGCCAGGCGCAATGGCTCTGGTCGTCTCTTGAACAGTGTTGGGAGTGTAGTCCGGCCCTTCAGACAGCACAATTGAGGGATCTTCATCGTTCTCATTCCAACGATCCTCGTCTATGTTCGAGATTATGTCGCTGAACTGGTCAATGACTGCATCTTGGTTGATGGCTCGCTGAACGGCGTTGTAATTCCCAGCGGACATGAACTGCTCTCCATGAGCCGCAAATTGCTGCGACGCATATGGGGCCGGGGGCGGGCTGAGCGCAGGTGCTTGTTGGAAATAAGGTGGAGGTGGGGAGGCGTAGGTTACCGCCGTCGGTGGTGTTTGTGGTGTATGTGCCGCTGGTTTTTGCTTGCGGGTAAAGAGACCCATACTGCCATTGCTAAGTTGGAGGTTGAGCAATGGTAATGCTACAAGGTCAAGCGGGGCTTCAACGCGATGGGAATGAGATGTTGTAATCCTTCCTGCAACTCGAGAGGCACGTCAGGTTGTCTCAGATGTTGCCTTATTAACCAAACTTCATAGCTCCGATACGCACGTCAGGCACGGCGATTGGCCATGCAGCGCGGTTCTCACGGCCATGGCGTCCGAAGGCGACTTGGCGTCCATTCTACAGTGCCATAATTACTTTTCCTTGCTGCGCCCCCATGGCCTCATGCACATAAGTCCGCTCCGATCGACTCCTCAACCTGCTTCCCTTCGATTTATCTGCCACCCGTTGTGGGTCGACTTTCTCTTCCTCGTCAGCAGCGAACTCCCCCTCAGAGCCGCACCAGTCATGTTCGCTATCGCTGGCCTGGTTAGGGGATTACTCGACGCCGGATCCCTCAAGCATGCCATGACTTCATAGAAGCTGGCGCATAGAGGTATGCGAAGACTGGTCAATGGGCAAAAATAGCCTTCGAAGTATTCAACGGCAGCAGATATGCCTTAGCCTTAGGTAGGTCGAACAGTTGGTCATTAGGCGTTGGCCTCGGATCCTGATTGCTTGCTTACTCCTTTCACTAAAAGCAAGGAGCATCAAACGCCTTAAAGACGCAAGCAAAGGCCTCGTCTTCTTAATATTTCTGCACGTTACTTGAGGTAATGAGAACAAGGTGGCCAAAGAGGCTGAGTCTCGTCTTTGTCTACGTGATATGGACTGTAGCCGGAAGCAACAATGTTCCTGGGGGAGGCCTCTGGACCGGTGTTATACATGAGCTGGAGCTCATGCGAGACGAAAGTGAAATGACGATAGCAGGACATCGTGACGAACAGCCAGCGAGGAGTACTTGTATTATGGCTCTGAAATGTTGCACTAGAACACCATGAACATTCCTTTCACGCAGCAATAGATCTCACGTAAGTAATATTGTGACTCATGGATCTACAGGCGCCCGCCACGAAGCTGTCGATCGACAACAAGCCTCCAGATCCGTTGTCTCATGTCCGATTCGATACGCCTTGGGACGGCATGGATACGGACCTCGTCCTCAACAAGCAGTTCACACAAGAGAGCCCAACACCACGACTGAACTTGCATGGTGTCCTCTCACTGTACCTATCAATCCTCCCGGTCGGAAGTTCCGGCCGGCTCTCTTACTGGCGAGATCAGTGGGATTCATGCCAGGGTGCATCATCCTACCGTCGACGACTGCAATGTATCCTTCACTACGAAGATGCGGCAGGACAAAAAGTGTCAGAGGCAGTCACTAGCAGCGCAGCGAATTGGTCCAAGCAAAACACGATCAACAGACTTGAAAGCTATACAACTATGACAATACAGCCACGAAAGAGGGCGAGAGAATCCGATGGAGATCAAAACACAGGGAGGTCTCCAGCCAAGCGATTAAGACTCTCAGACATCAGCCCGTCTATTTCTCCTCGAACACGAACTCCAGCAAAGCGCGAATCAGCTCCTTCACCAGAGCCAAGTACCATTGCCTTCGACTACGCTACCTCCAATGCAGATGCTACGCTCCAAATATCCCTCACTCACAACCAGATCCTTGTGAACCTCAACCACCTACTCACCCTTGTGGCACAAGCAGAAGACATTGAAGCACGATTGCGGACTCACTGCGTCGAAGAACCTACTACTGCTTGGGACTCTAGATCCAGCGCCATCGTCGATAATTTGGCCGAGCAGCTTGCACGACTTCAAGGGCAAGCTCGAAAGCTCTGCACGACTCTGGACAAATTGGCTCTCGAGCTCAAAGGGTGGACCGCAATTGGAAATGCATATGACCATAACCGGGCTGAAACAGCTCAGGCGATGTCAGAAGCTGAGCTCGAGAGATACCACTTGACATTGGAGAAGGGACCATTACTATATTGGTTAGAAAGAGGACAACAACGATTTCAGATCTGGAAAGACGAATCGTGAGGGTCCATTGCCCCAACGAGCTCTGCACGCCACGTAATCGTATGTGGCGGCTCATATGAGATGCAACTAGGTGGTATACGAGTGGTATCTTGGCCATGTTGTTTCATGTGGCAGAGGCCACCCTAAGGCAAAGCACGTGCCTAGAGCTATAACGAGATAACCTCTTAAAACGGTTATTAAAGCGACTTACTTTTCCATAGGTGCGCCCGCAAGAGCAAAGTCTACTACACTCTCCTGATTATTCATGAGTTCAGCGATTAGACGCTACTGCGGAGGCTACCTTCTAGTCCCTTCAACCCCTCCAGCCCCCAGCCCCCCTCCGCAGGAGTATCTGAGCAATGGGGTAATAGCAAATGACCCCAGGGTGGTTCTTCATCTGCTCTGTCCTCTGACAAATCCGTTTTCCTATTCTGATAATTGACATTCGGAGTCCAACGAATTTCGACTGCTTCGTTGCACCAAATGCGCTGAAATGGGACGTGCTAGAATAGACGACGAGGACTGGAAGCAAGTTCTTGACCCGCGCAAGCGAAAACAGATCCAAGACAGGCTGGCCCAGCGAGCGAGAAGTAAGTGAATTTAGTCGTTCATGTACGTGAAATGCATCGGAAATTGCCCTAATTGCATGGTAACAGGGAAGCGACTTACAGAAGCCCAAAAATGTCTAGCAGCACCTCTCGACCACCCAAGTACTTCTTATAGTCCAGGTAGTGGATCAAGCGGCAGCCAGGACAGCGCAAACGAACAAGGCCAACGCTGCCCTCTCCAGCTTACTCGATGCCCTGAGGGCTATGAAGTTCATGCCCCGACAAGTTCTGGAAAGGAACTCGTCACTGGTCAGGTCACAGCAACAGTCTACGGTGCTCTGTATCAGAATGGCGCCTTGATGGGTTTGCTCTGTTCAGTTTCTACTCTCGCCAAGTCGACTCCCATGGGTCCTGAGATCCCAGAGTCCCTGCGCCCGACATATCTGCAACTCACCATTCCCCATCAACCTTGGATCGATCGCTCTCCCTTTCCGCGAATGCGCGACAACATGATTACACTATTGAGTACTATTGACGAGGAAGACTTCCTGGCCGATTTATTTTGCCTGACGAGCTTTACAATCGAGTCCGGTGCACCCTCCTGGGATCCTCGTGCTTGGAAAGTCGGAGAAGAATTCTCGGCAAAATGGAGTTATTTATTTTACTAGCTCAATCTCTCTTCGAAGAAAGGTCTTTCACCTGAACTCCACGAGGATGCGACTAGGCTGCTGCCACCGCCTTGACCACGACATTTGCGAGACGCATTGGTGCACTTATGTTTGGACAGTGCGGCACTGCAAGATTGTACACATCCACCTCTTTTCCACTTTCCTTTTCAATCAGTTCAATGCAAGAGCGTTGGAAATCTGGAATTAGGATCTGGTCCTTTTCGCAAAAGATCCACGATGACCGGATGTACTTGTATCCGGGGTATGTGAGTTTGCCTTCGAAGCTCGCGACGGAGTGCAATGGCATCTTTCGACACCATTCGATCCCCTCCTCCTTGGGAAGGTCCGAGAATGTGGGTCCCGCAGCTTCTTCCGGGACCTGCTGCATGAAGCCCTACAGCAAAACAAAACTGTCAGCCTTTGATTACAGACGAACATTGTGGGTAGAGGAGGTTAACATACATCATCTCGAATAGTGAGCCACGGCAGGTCATCACCAGGGAGGAGTTCTCTCAAAGAAACACCCACCTCAGGCACAACGCAAGTGAAATACACCACGAGCACGTTGATCTCGAAGTGCTCGCGCATGTCTTCGATCTTGGCCTCGTGCACTGCCGGCCAGGCTTTGGAGACACCGGCATTGGCAATGACCACATGTAGTGAGTGGATGTTGTACTTGGACTGCAGGAGAGAAGTGGCTTGCTGGGCGTCCGTCAAGGAAGAGCTGTCGATCTTGACGACGACGAGGGTGCTCCCATCGCCTTTCGGCAGACCATGAAGGTCTTTGGTGCTGCTGGATTCGGTGTCACGGACGGCCGCAATGACGACACTCTCGGGGCGCGATAGACATATTTTCGTAAGTCCTTTTCCGAGACCTAGAGGAGAGTCGTGGCCGTGAGCATGTACCTATCTCGCCTTGCTTTTTCGGGCAATAACTCACCTCGATTGGCGCCGGTTATCAGGTATGTTATTACCATAGTCACCTAGTAATATCGTCAGAATACTTGGAGTGGAAATTGATAGATAGCGAACGCGCTCGAACAGAGTGCTAGCTAATAGTAGTAAATGCCTATAAGTGGTCCATAGACGTGGACGGCACGTTTCGTGGAAAAAAGTGAAAGAGGGAGAGTCCCGATATGGCCGTAGCTTGCTTTTACAGCAACATGCGATGTGACAATCAAAGAGGACTTGTCCTTCAGCTATTTCGGAGGACCCTGTCAGGGCTATACGGTGTATGTTTTCGAAGAATACAGTACCGCTAGTGCAGATGACACTTCGGCGAAGCTCCATGGTCATTACATAATCTTGGCGTTTCTTAACAGTCGACGGGAGGACTGGGGAAGGCAGAGAAATACTTACTTAGGGTAGGTGACGAAGTGTTCTTGGTGGTGCTATTCAATTTCCTGAACGCTCGCTGCAGGACCTTGATGTCACGCTTATCGGCATGTCGCAATTCAAGAGAGTATTGCCAGCACACCCATTCTGGATAACAGTAGGAGTCAATTTCAGCCACTGCGCATAGAGGCCTGAACCTGGCTTGAAATCCTGCTTGACAAGATACGGTAGATCATGTCACCATCCGCGTTGAGAATTGAGTGTGGGTATCTGCAGTCGTCCTAACTAATACAAGGGACCTTAGCAGTTCCCGCAGTAATCGAGGGGAGGGTGGTGGTTCTCAGAGATTGTAAGTCGAATCTACTTGGTCGGTCGAGTGCTGGTGTTTAGGTGAGTACGTACCTTCATTTGCGTTACGCCACAGTGTAAACACAGGCATTGTTTGTGGTCGTACTCACCTAAAAGCCAGCACTCGACCAAGTACAATCAGAGGCAGCGTCTGAAGGCATCCAGAGCCGATAACTGAGTTTATCTTTCACCATTTGCGCCCATTTCGCCAGGTGCGTTGCTTGGTCGGGCTGGTCAAATGTGCCTGCGTTGTGTGAGGTTTGGAATATCACAAACTCAGTAGCTTTGCCGTCAGCACTAACAAAACAGTTGATCTGACCGGGGCCAGATGATAGCGATGGATATTGCAGTGTATGGTGAAAGTAGCAGTTGCTACTAATACGTATCAAGCGTATATGGAGACTTCCGTGGTTCTCTAAGTAGGGTTCTGGTGCGAAACTAGCTCTACGCGGATTTACCATAGAAGCTTCATTATCACGTGGACCTCCTCGAAGGATCGTAAGGCTGGCAAGAGGTCAAAGAGGCTTACCAAGGGAGCGACACACATGGCGGGTCAGGACGATCCTTGCAATTTAGCGCATTCCGGGCCAGAAAAGGAGGATTTTCGTGGCGCTTGGTCGATGTGTTGTCCGCCCACTTCTTATTGAACTAGTCAGTTTGTAGGCAGTGAAACTGCATTGCGGCCCTGGTCGTGCAGCAAGGATAGATTAACATCAGGGAGCTGCAGAGAGTGCTCGGATAGTAGTATCGCAGCTGGAATCAACGAGGGCGACGTCCAATCAAGATGCGAGGCGTTGGGTGTGTTTCAGCGTTACTGGGACGCATGCCGTCGTTTTCGCGAGCTGCGACAAAGTCAGCCATGAGGCTGCTCGAGCTAGACAAGATGCAATCTATGAACGAGAGCGCTCCATCCTTGCGCGTCCTAGGTCTCCCGTCGCGACGGTGTTTTACATAGCAACATGATGAATACCCGATGAAGAGAGGGAGAGACACAGTACTGAATAGCAGGATTGTCTGATTTGGTTACGGGCCTACATAGCAGATGTCCGCGTGCGGACTCCAAGGTGTCATTCCTTCAACATGATTCCCCAAACTAGAATTACTCGTATCCGTCCCCTGCGGGGCTGGGCCCAATCGCTCTTCATAAGCTCCGGAAACTCGTTGCTAGCGCTCACAATAGTTGACAAAGGTGCAACCGGTGAGAATAACTGTCCATCCAAAGAAATGAAGTTGTGGTGATCTTATCGCAGCCTCAGATTATGTATCCTCGCTTGATGAGATCGTCGGTATGTTCTGGTACTGATGGTAACCTCGTGTCGCCTTGCAGTGCCGCAGGCTCTGAGTTTTGTCTGTAAAGATGGCTGTGTCGTAGAGGTTCTGAAAGAGACTCGAGTGGCTCGTCGATGCTAAATGGCCTGGTCAGAGAAGCTTGTAGCCCGTAGCTAGGCTGATGTTGCTGGCACTTGTCGTAGAACGGTAGTCTCTCCTGTTGGTTGCCAACGTGGCCGCTTCGTCGCCTTGATCTGTACTCGGTGCTTCGATGCAGGTCGGTCATCGACAGAGAATATGATGCTGACGCTGACGATGGAAGATATGATTGAGGCCGTGGTCTGGCGGTGCTTGCTCCGTCCAATCCCAGCCCGTAGTCTCTATGTGAGGAAGCATCACTGACAGCCGAGTTCTGGCTTGAGACTGATGACTTTGGCGTGACTTCACAATATGGATCGAGTTGATAGTCCGGCGGTAGGGCGCTTCCATTTCTGCTCTGGAATAGCCAGTCATCATTTGCTGGTGCTGGTGAGGTATTGGGTGTATCATGGCCAGCTGAATCATCGTACAGCTGCTGTGACGATGGTGTAGAGTGGCCGAATAGCTCGAATGAGGGATCAATGATCGCCGGTCGTCGTTGTGCATCCTCGACCCTTCTACGCTTCTCTTCTTCAGCCGCTTCCTTCCTTTTCGACCGGTATTGCACGAGATACGAGCCAATCTTGTTGGCGCCCATGTTGAGAATCCGGTATTGGGACAATGTAGTTTGGAATACTGTTCGTGTTCCGAGGCTGGCGGTATGACCTGAAGCCGCAAAGGTCGAGAGTAAGCAAAGAAGCAGTCAAGAATCTAGAACGGGTTGTTGCCTGGGTTAAAGCTGGATACTCCTAGTAGCATGTGTAATGTATGTAAGCCGACAAGCTAGCAAGGTTGCTGCAAGCTCATGCACAAGCTATGCGAGCACCGCAACACAATTGTTCAATAGAAGCCTTATCTCTCGTTCAGATTAGGGCCCAGCTTGAAGCTGAGAGGCCCCGCAGAAGGAAGTCAATGGTCATCATAAGATTTCCTGGTCTTTGTCTCACAGATCAGGCCTAAAACATCCTCTGAAGAAAAACATTATGTGGTTAGCGGACAGTCATAACTCAATCTCACGGCGGAGTCTGACATTATCCCCACAAGGCAGCATTGTTATGTGATGAAAGCATTGGCCAGGATTGTCCGTAGATGGCTGTCACGATAAGGCTAGCACATGGAACTTCAAGTTGGAAGTTTTGAGACGATCGAGCTGCTACTGGCCGTGCTTGGGAAAAGCCTGTTGCTGTTCAAAGTTGTGCAATGGGGCCAGACCGCTTCTGGGAGCTGCGTACCGCGCTAGTCCAATTCAGGGCCAAGGTGGCTGAGGACCTTCGGGCGACCAGGACGATCTTTCCCTCGCTTGTTCGTTATGAACGGTAGGGCTCTGCCTTGTCAGGCGTCTTTTTGATTGACCTGGTCCCAACACTGGGCCATTATTAAATGATGGATTGGTAGATCTCTTGCAGCCTTTAGTGATCATCGACGGGACAGTCGAGCATTAGCTTCTTTGCTAAGTTCGAGGCCACCACTTGTTATGAATCGAATTCAAGTTGGAGTCACTGGTCGAGACATCAGCTCCCGAATGTTTTGATAGCCGATGACCACTAGTATGTGCCATCCGTTAGAAGCTGATGCCTTAGGCTTCACAGCACTAGTACCCGTACTGCGGAGGTGACTCCGTTCTCACTCCGTTTGCTGGTTCCCCTCAATGGAAGCCGACTACCCGGCTAGCAGCTATGGGGAAAAGTCCGTTGCCACCAGAGCAGAGACATATGGAGGCTGCAGTGCCCAGACGCTCAATGCGATATCTTCTGTCAGACATACCCGGACTCCGATATTGATAACAATTTGCGGCGGTACAGCGACAGAATGGCACCAGCGCTCGACGTCTACGATGATTCCTCTGCTATCAACACTAAGTTGGGGGCTCTAGGCAAGACGAAGTCTGGCAAGAAGCTGAACATTCGCTCATACCCCAAATTTGCAACCTTAGAAGAAGAAAGACAATATCGCAAGGAGCACTTGGCTGCAGCGTTCCGCGTCTTTGCCGATCGAGGATTCGACGAGGGAGTGGCCGGTCATATTTCAGTTCGCGACCCGATCCTCACGGATCATTTTTGTAAGCTGACTACGGGCGAGGCCTGAGAGCACGCTGACCAATGTCTTCAGGGCTGAATCCTTTGTCGATGCACTTCGGCCTAATCAAGGTTTCGGATTTGATCCTGGTTGATGAGGAAGGTGTCGTAGTTGAAGGTGATGAACCTATCAATGCTGCTGCCTTCGCCATCCACTCCGAAATCCACAAGGCGCGGCCAAATATTCATGCAGCATGCCATGCCCATTCCGTCCATGGCAAGGCATTCAGTGTCTTTGGGCGAGAGCTGGACATGATGACACAAGACTCATTGCGCTTCTACAAGAGCCACGCAGTGTATGACAATTTTGGAGGAGTCGTGCTTGATCGGGAAGAAGGAAAAAGAATTGCCAAAGCTTCGGGCAATGGCAAGGCTGTGATCCTTCAAAACCATGGACTGCTTACTTGTGCCGAAACTGTTGATGCGGCAGCCTTCTGGTTCCTCAGCCTTGAGAGGACTTGCCATGCTCAACTGCTAGCTGACGCAGCATCGAACAATAACCCTGGATACCGGAAGATCTTGATCAGCGACGAAGAGGCAGAGTTCTCATACCAGCAAGTAGGCACCAACGAGAAGGGCTGGCTGGCTTTCCAGCCGTATATCGATGAACAGCTTCACAAGACGAATGGCGCCTTTCTCAAGTGAGGATGGCAGAGATGGCAGATAATGTACTGATCCGTAGCTGGGGTTGCTTCTATCAATGAGTATCGAAATGTCAGTTTTGCTTCCCTTTGCTTTCCTTTCCTGTAGAGCAACGTTGAGTAAGAAGCCTATGATTAGGGACCAGTGCTTGTTGTACGACGAGAAGGGTCCACGAAGAGCAACTGCTTAGTGGGGTAAGAGGATGCATCCAGTGGCTTGGTCGACCACAGGCAATACTAAAGCAGGTGAGTGGATAAGCTTTGATATGGCCACGCGTTTTCCTGCTACTGGGAAAACTACGGCCTCATGTGCTTAAAGCGGGAACAATGTTCGTCCAAAGCGGCGTGGGGATGTAGAGCAGTCTCGATCTGATGACCCCGCAGGTCCCAGTCCACTGCACGCAAGCGTGCAACGTCATACCCGCATAGATGGTTGCTGCATGATCAGTTCACTAGCAGTTTAGATCAACGTCGTCAGTTATGGTTCGCTCAACGAGATCTCAACCTTCGAGAATGACTTTTATCATCGCCCCACTTGGAGATGATAAACACAGTTCCCGATGTTGGATGAAAGGGAGGGGCATCAAGTCGTATATAGTTGCTGAATCCCAGATGTTGCTGCCATAAACTCAGAAGAGCGCAAGCAAAATAGCTGAATTCTCAGACCGTACACCCATCCACTAAATCTACTTTAGCAAACCAGCAAATCATCAATACCAAAGATGCCTACCGGCAGCTGCTTCTGCGGTAATATCAAGGTGGAGTATAGTGGCGAGCCAGCCATGACGGTCAGCGTGCACTTCAAATCGCTTTGTATCCTGACTGACTCCTTCTCAGGCCCTCTGCCATTGTACAGACTGCCGCAAGATTGGAGGCGGCAATTACAGCAACAACATTGTGGTCCCAAGCCAGCAATTTAAGACGCTTTCTGGGACTCCCAAAGAGATTTCCAAGACGGCAGACAGTGGCAGTAAGATCACCAGCTGCTTCTGTGCTGATTGTGGTGAGTGCTGCCCTGGTGCCAGCGACGTTCTTGACTGACACGCAACAGGAACGACTCTCTACCGCTATGGCGACACCTTCGGGGGTATCGATGGAATGATGATCGTTAAGGCGGGTATTCTGGACGATGTCAATGTCATCAACAGCACTAAGCCAGGTGCTGAGCTGTACGCGCCGGAGCGGGTTCAATGGGTGGCAGCACTGGAGGGTGCGAACCAGGTCGATGCCATGCCACCACCATCCTGAGCGGTTCCAAAGAAGAGGTTTCATGGCAAGGGGTGTGAGAGTCGGGTTCCTCGTGGAAATGAATCTTCAGAAGGATCTCGGCCCAATTAGATGGTTGGCATGGTCAAGAAGACCACATAGCAATCGAATACGTCCTCTTCCAAACCATCAGTAGACCCTTCTTCTTAGTGACAACCACCCCCTGGAAAGCGTGAGCGACAGTTTAACGCGCTCCTAGACATTGAAGAAGGCGTTGAGAAGGAACGCGTCGCGACCTTACCTCAGTCAGTTCTGCAAGGATGAGAGTCAGTAACCCCTGCTGTTTCCTCACAGCCGAAGCGTGCCTGCCAAGCAACGTCATTTAGGGCGCTGCGGGCATGAATCGCGCGGGACAATAGCCGGGTGCGGCGTTATAAACACGGTTTCGACTCACACAGAAAAAAGTAGGAGCCAACATTCCAAGGGCACCACCAACCCAGTTGATCTGTCGCAGTTGCGCCTCGTCGGACTCGGCTACAAGCCATTCCCTGTGACTGCTGCCCTCCGCCATGGCTACAGAACTTACACCAGAGCAAAAGCTAGCTCTGGTCAAGTCCAAGTTGCAAGAGGTCCTACATGAAGATTGGCTGGAGGACATCATAGTCAAGCAGCAGCGGCCGCTGAGTCTCTACTGGGGCACAGCGATCACGGGTCGACCACACTGCGCCTATTTCGTGCCTATGATCAAAGTTGCCGAGTTCCTGAAGGCAGGATGCAAAGTCAAGATCTTGATGGCAGACTTGCACGGCTTCCTAGACAACACCAAGGCGCCCATCGAGCAGATTCAGAAGAGAGCGGTACACTACAAGAGGGTTGTGCAATCCTTGCTGAAAGCTGTCGGCGTCAGCCTCGACAAACTAGAATTCGTGCATGGTTCTGAATACCAACTCAGCAAAGAATATTCCATGGACAACTACAGACTAATGACTATTGTCACCGAGCACGACGCGAAACGAGCTGGCTCCGAAGTCGTCAAACAGATTGAGAACCCTACACTCGCCGGATGCATTTACCCTCTCATGCAAGCGCTAGACGAGGAGTATCTAAGAGTAGACGCACAGTTTGGCGGTGTTGACCAGAGAAAAATCTTCGTATTAGCACAAGAGGCACTGCCGAAGATTGGTTACAAGGAGCGGATACATTTGATGAACCCCATGGTGCCTGGTCTACAAGCAGGTGGGAAGATGTCGGCCTCAGATCCAAATTCCAAGATCGATGTGCTAGAGACACCGGAGCAGGTCACAGCCAAAATCAAGAAAGCATTCGCACAAGCACAGGTCACCGAAGGCAATGGTCTGATAGCATTCATCGAATACGTGTTACTACCTATAAGCTCTCTTCAGAGCAATGATGGTTCAGCCAGCATGAAATTTACACCACGCGAAGGGGAACCCCTCACTTACAGCAACGTCGACGACATCCGAAAGGCCTATGAAGCAGACACGCTCACACCGCAGCTGCTTAAGGCCGGCGTGGCGGACGCACTGAACGCGGTTCTTGCACCAATCCAAGCCGAATTCCAAGCCGACAAGGATTGGCAGGAAGCACTGGAGTCTGGCTACCCTAGTGGGCAGCCGGAGAAGAAAAAGAAGGACAAGAAGCCCAAAGACAAGGGCTCACGCCACCCAGGAGTAAAGGCCAACCCGGATGGTACAGTTGAAGGTCCAGATGCGGAAACGGTCAAGGTTGGCGAAAATGTGCAAGATGCTATGAAGAATCTGGCAGTCAACGGGAGTTCATGAAGCTGGATGGTAGACCCAAACGCAAGACTGCAGACAACAATCATGAATGAAGGCGACGTGCTCTGGCAGACAGACAACGATACGATCTGAATCTTGAAAGGGAGATACCACACCGGACACCTTTGAACCACGCTGTTGCCGGAAGCAAGAATGAGGCACATGACTGTACGAGAAATATGAACATGTGTTAGACAGACTCGGTGGCATTGAGCGGCCACTGTTGCGGAAAGCAAAAGCATAGATATCCCGTGCGTTGACACGGACACAATGCTATATTCAATCCCCTACGAGGGGCCTCTCTTCATTGCATTGTTCAATCAACCGTACATATCAATTTTCCCTTTGTCTTGTTACTCTCCATCAGCTCATGCGCATCCTTGATCTCTGACATCTTAAACACCTTCTCAACCGGCACGTGGAATCTCCCATCCTTGAACCTAGGCAGCGCATGCTCAACAAGCTGATCCCGCAACTTTCCCTGGTATCCCTCATCCCTACTCCTCAAACTACTGCCCTCGAATCTGCATCTCTTCCTCAAGAACCTCCCAATATCGACATCGTCCTTCACCACGGCGCCGCCCAGAAACCCCAGATTCACGATCCGGCCATCCCGCGCCACAGCATCAAGGTTCTGATTGAAATAAGTTGCACCCACGAAATCCACAATCACGTCCACACCCTTCCCGTCCGTCGCCTTCAGCAGCTCTTTACTCCAATCACTCTCCTTGTAATTAAAGCCCTCCGTCGCGCCCAGCTCCTTGCAGAAATCGATCTTCTCCTTCGACGACGCGGAAACGTAGATCGCGGCTGCGCCTTCCTCTTTCGCAAGCTGGATCCCTGCGATAGAAACACTGCTGGCGCCTGCATGCCAGAGTACGGTCTGGCCCTTCTTGAACCCCCCAATCAAGAACAGCGCCTGTGTGGCGGTGATCCAGGTCTCGGGGATCCCGGCGCAGACTTCCCAGGAGAGCTCCTTCGGCTTGTGGATGAGCATGTGCGTGCTCACGGCGATGTACTCGGCGTACGCACCTCCATAGGCCAGTCCGAAGACCTCATCGCCGACCTTCCAGTCATGTTCGACTGAGGGACTGTCTGAGAACGAGGCGATTGTGCCGGAGAACTCGACGCCGAGGGTTGAAGGGGCACCGGCGGGGACCGGGTAGTTGCCTTCGCGCTGGAGGAGATCCATGCGGTTTAGGCCGAAGCAGCGGATTTTGACGAGGGCTTGGGAGCCTGTTGGGACTGGGACGGACGTCTGGCCGTTGATGAAGAGGGCGCTCGCGTCGCCCTTGCCATTTTTTATATCGACGGCTTTCATTGTCTTCGGGACGGAGGCGGCCATGACGATGAATTAGTTGGTTGGTTGGTTGGTTTGTCCGGGTGTGAATAGTGTTAAAAAGCTGGCAGCGGCGGGAAAGGTCGTTTTGTTACTGCTCGTGGAGAAGAACAGAGAGTGGTTCTCTTGTAATGTTGTCAAAACGTCGTGTTGCAATACGTGTGCTCAAAGCTGTATTTAGTGCTAGTATCCAAATGTCAAGATCGAGTATTTGTCAGCAACGAGGGAACAAGATTGTTCTGAGATGTTGTACGGCTCGAGCAATTCTGACTCTCCAAATTCTTTTGTTTGGATACTGTTCCACATTCTTGTTCTATCAGAATTACGTCTCCAACGACTTGTGAGGTCATTTGGAAAACCTTCTATGCTGTACACAGGTCATTATTCACCCAGATACTTTGTACAAACATAACAAAACATCAAGTCTCTGATCGTGTACCTGCGTGCTGCTATGTATTGGGTTGACCCTTCAAAGTCAAGGTGATTGAAACGAATGAGCTATGACCTCTTACGCTCCATGGAATGCTGCGATCCGCTGTTCCTTTTTACATGTTCATACCGTCGTATTGCTTGATTAAGGCGATCAACTTCTGCGACTCGGCAATAAAGTCCAATGCACCTGCTGACCGAACTTGGTAGCGAATTCTGCATGTTGTTAGCTACCGCGCCTGCACAGAGGTAAGTGATTGACTTACCTTTGGTTATCCTGGAAATTGTCCATCTTCGCCAGGCATTTCCAGTTCCAAGTCTTGCAATTAGCATCTGAGAAGACATCGGACACCTTCTTCTCATCGACCTCTTTATATTCCATCAGCTCATCGGCACCCATGCCCATGATCATCCTTCCGACTTCATCAAAGCAGCTAAGCCACAGCTGACCAGTGTGATCTGAGACGTTGACTGACATAATGTACCTGTACTCAGGCTTGTCGTGAGTTTTGTCACACCTCTCACAGCGCCATTGACCCGGCTCGAGCTCGACAACCTTCTTGTTGCAGCCCTCTGATATGCAAGCTGGATATGCAAAGTTGTCTTGCTTGATGTATTGGATCGAAGCTTTGAGGTTGAAGAAGTCCGCCTGATCGGACATTCCCAGCTGCTCTTCCTTCACAGCTGCTATAGTCTTGATCTGGTCCGATCGTCTTTCACCTGGCATGACGGTTCCTTGCACGTTGGCATGGGTGGCAAAGTTTTGGTTCTGTCCTTGACTATCGTACCAGCCTCGTAACGTATGCGACTCCTGCATGTCGGGATTCACTGACATCGAGCCTGAACTCAGCAGACTCAGGCTGCGGCCTCCGAAATCTGAGACTTTGACTCCCTTGAAAGCAACAACCTGTTCGGGCGCGACTTCGAATGATGAGGCAACTTTGCCCCAGACAGTCAGTCGCACTGAAAAGCCGGTATTATCCACGAGTGTCAGCTCTCTCTTGTCATACGGCTTGCTTGTCGTCTTCGAAGTGATCTGGCTGACCTCGCCAACGTCCTTCAGTATGCCAACGATGTCAATGGTGGTATCCTTGTCCACTGACTGCAGATCCGAAATGGTTGTAAAGTTATATCTGACCTGAGGCACGTCGTCTTGTACCTCTGCCTTCTCCACGACCGTATCTCGTTCGAATGTGAGCTCATAGTCATTGTTGACGTTGGAAAATTGCTTCTTCGCCATCTGCACGCGGCAAGGGCTGGAGATGTAGAATACGCTGCCCTCCTGGAACAGCTCGTACAATTGGTCGCATTGATCGTTGAAACCTGTAGCCCTGATCTCTCCACTGTCGTCTAGCAGATTGACAGAGAACAATTTTCCTTCGCCGTTTCTGTTATGCCATGTCTTGATGTCTGACTTGTTGGTACACCGAGCTTTGATAGTCCACTTGTGCGAGTATGGGGAGAGGGCTTCGATTGGGTATATATTTGCATGCGCTGAAGAGGACGGGGGCTTGCTATGGGTGGGCATGGATCGTGCTTGTTGCTGTTGCTGTTGCTGCTGAGGCTGGTTGCCATAGAAGTTGTTGCTCGAGATTGTGCTCGTTGTCCCTTCATCTTTGATGTCCATCACCACTGGGCTGCCCAGAGTGTTGTGAACGCCGTACTGCTCGAGGACTTGTATACTCGTGACAATCAGGATTCTGTACTGGTCAGCCACTGCTATACGACATCAGTGAACATAACTTACCTCTTTCCTTTGACATTGTTGGCTTGGTAATTGATAAGTCTTGCAAGGACGCCCTTCTTCAGTCTGTCTTGATGGATCTCGTCATTAATCGAGGTTGCTAGCATAGTTTGCACGTAGTTCTTCGTATCGCTGAAGACCACTCGATAACGTTCAGTAGCCTCGCCATTGCTCTGCTGCATCGGCTTGATCTGTACACACTGCACCACCGGCTGCTCGACTCGTCCCGGTGTGTTCTGAAAAATCGCTTGCAGACTGCCTACATTGATGGCCGAAGTCGCTGCTGAAGGATCCATAGCGATGGTGACTTTCAAATGACTCTCGAGAATGGTGGTGATAGCGTAGCGAGGTGGTCTACTCGAGAATATCGCAATGCTACCACCAATACCCCTCTGCTTTTGCTCGTGAGATTGATGTGGCGGGCGGTCTACACGCGACGCGTCCTCTAGCGTGTTTACCACGTGACCAATCTATAACAGCCCGACCCGACTTGTATGGCGACTTGTGCAAGGCATCTTTTAGGCACCGGCATAACACAATTTGTCGCAGCTCCTGTCTTCCTTCTGTTTCTGTTGCTACTCTCCATTGCTTTCCTAAGTGGTCCAGCTCTAGCTCGGGGGAGATGCGAAAACTGCTGGTCGAAACCCTATCGAGGTGGCCTCCAAGAAAAGGTATCTGAGATGACTAACATGCTCCTTCAGGCATTCAGAAGGCTTGCTACTAAGCACTAATCATTGCAGAGCAATTGCGGCACAATGTACCTCCTCGATTTCCAAAAAATTAAATTTACCTGAGGCATCACCTACTCGTACCAGATACATTCTGAGATGGGACATGATTACTAGTATGTAGGGAAAGTTAAGCGAATTCAGCATTTCGGCAGCAGACGAGATAGCCACACGACCAGATCAGGCCCGTCGCCTGTACCGCACTTTCGAACTCACCATGCCAACCTTCTATTTTTACGCTGGCACACAGTCAGTAGATGGAACTGTAAAAGATCGAAAACTATTTGATCATGCAGAAGAAGCGTCGTAAGTTAGCAGCCGCGCGACCATGGCCACGATTTGAATTCAATATGTAATGGTATATTATTCTTGCTAGACTTGTCGTGCAGCGTTTGGGTATATGTTAAAATTCAAGTACGTCATCACATCACTCATCGCCAGCATCCCGTTCACTGACAGCTTGTCAGATACGATAGCTTGCTGTCGCACATCTCTCTAGCAAAGATACGACTAGAATTTCTTCTCGTTGTACTCGTGGCTGGAAGCATCCTCTTCGGGAACGACGACCAAGTTATCAGATCTCCATGGATCGATCTCGACCTTCCGGAATTTGCGAGCGGAAACTCTGTTCTCGAAAAGAATATCGAGTTCGGCTGCGGATATGTTAGCATTTGCACGTCAATGCGGCATGTATCAGACGTACCGTATGTGAGTCCCTTTGGCTCGGGGAGCCGGAAGTAGGTCCAGACGATGCCACAAGCGTTGAGACCTCCCCAGAAGAAAGCTGTTTTCCCTTTCCAGTCGAGAGCGGTTGGATTCATAAACCGTGGCTGGATGATGCCGATGATTATGCCAAAAATGTTGTAAAGGTTTCGTGACAGCACCACGGTCTTGATTCTCAGACGGGTTGATGGTAACTCAGCGACCAAAGAGTAACAGACTGGGCCGACGGTAAAGTCGTAGACGAAAGTAAGGATCAGAATAGAGGCACCAGATCCCCATGAGACCCCGATAGACTGGCTCGGGACACCGAGGATGCCGATAACCATGAGGACAACAAACATGACTACTTGTCCCCACAAATAAAGTGTACGTCGGCCAAAGTGAGGCATCAACAACCACGAACCGACTGTTCCGGCAAAACCCATGGCGGATGCCCCAACGCCAAGTGAGAAGGCATCCGAGTCGGAGAGACCGGCTTGCAACATGAAGTAGGTAGCCCAACCGATCATAGGAGATCCAGAGGTCTGCTGAATTAACCAGGTGAAGCAAGTGACTTCAGTCCGCCGTAGATCAACGCCTTTGAAGCAATCCAAGTACGAAGTACCAGAAGTCTGTTGGATTTCCATCTCGTTGGTGTGAATCATCATGGCAAGCGTGTCCTCAACGTTGAACTCGGCGTTAGCCTTTGCATTGGTGAGCCTGAGCAAAGCGGCCCGAGCTTGATCGAGCTTGCCATGACGGACCAGCCACCATGGAGATTCCGGAGCAAAGAAGGCAATGGCGGCAATCGGCAGCGGCCAGATCCACTGGATAGCATATGGGATCCGATATGCCCACTGTGAGCTGTCCCCCACGAAACCCTTCAGGACCCCAGCAGCAAGCAGTTGTCCTATAACCCAGCATAAATTAACATAGGTCGTAAGGTAGGCTCTGAGAGACACGGGACAAACTTCCGCGGCATAGGTAGTGGTCAAAGTCTGAAAGACACCCCACGGCAGACCGGAGAGGACATAACCAGCGAGCAACATCTGTATATTGACGGCGAAAAAGGTGAGAAAAATGGTGCAGGTAATCAGAAGGAGCGAGACGATCATCGTCCATCTGTAGCCAATCCTCTCAGACACAATGCCATTGATGAAGAGACCGATGATTTGTGCTGCAGCGGTACCAGTGGAGAGAGCTGATTGCCAACTTGCGGAGATCTCGTAGTGGGGAACGCCGTCGACATCACCCGTGAAATGACCATATTTGCGATTAAAGGTTTGTAGGCCGAAGAAGTTTCCGAGGAGATATGTGTCGTAACCTTCCATGATAACTGCTAGGGATATACCCCAGGAGAAGAACATGGCCTTCGGATACAGTTTAATACCCTTGCGGAGACCCAGCTTGTGCTCGAGTTGGGCTGCTGCTTTGGCGTCGGCTGACAATTCGGCTAAGTTTGGAACGGCAACAGACATCTTTCGAAGAGTGTCGTCTTTCTGGTTGAGGACGCCATCCTTCTGAGTGGCAGCAACAGCAGCGGCCGGAATGACGGATGATCGTCTGCGACCAGCGTCAACACTGATTGGATTGCCCAGGTTCGCGGCGTAGTTGGACACGCTGCCGTGCCTCTGGCGGCCAGCCCCCATCTCCTCGTCCTGGTAGTGGCTCATCCTGTGGCCAGCGGAATCAAGTCCTTGGAAGATATGAGGCTAAGACAACTGCGACCAACAAAAGGTCTGGAGGTCGTCGACTTACTGCAGACAACCTTCTGGATGAAGCTTGAGGAGGGAAAAGTATACGATGCTGTGAGAAAAGTAACATATATACACAAATGACTTCACTCTGTAGCAGCAAGCAGCCGCATTATTAGCTCAACTTGCAGATGAGGAGGAAATATCGGCCAATCTGTAATCTGGAGTCCATAAGAATGGATACCCGTGATTCGGCCCTACTGATCGAGATCTCAAGGTTGTCCTTTGAACTAAACCCGAATGAGGCCAAGCAAGCGTGTATACTTTCATGCTTTGGGAAACTGGATGGTCATGCCTCGCGTGGTTCAAGCTCCGCGGTCCTGAAGCTGAGGAGTATCAGAGTTGCATCGTCTGCGCGTGACGAAAGATCACAGATTTCGCGAGACTGAGGCCTGCACAGCTATGGACGTAGTGGCCCACTCAGCATTCGGCAATCATCAGTGCAGGCAATAATAGGCAGGAGATCTCGTTGGTCAACGAGGCCAAGGCAGAGGTAGTACTAGGGGTGGAAGAGGTAAGCACGCGACACTAAGACCAGAAGCTCGCCAAACTCCTTGCCAAATTTCTTTGCGAGGCTTGTGGACAACCCCGCACTTGATGCCCCGTTTCTCCACTGATCATTGGGGAGCTGAACGAGGCCCAAGCATATCAAGCAGTCTTCGAGAGTCTTGATGACGCTAAGTTCTGCTTGTATCAACCGTCCGCATTCTTGGCTGCCGGTCATTCGTCCGCCAAAACTGTCTCTGCAGCTTGGCACAACTCAGTGGCGGACAGTAGCCAATCGAAGCCACGCATCCGCCCCGAGCAGTGGCCACCATCTTCACGGTAACAGCTCACTGCTCGTGTTTCCGGATACAACTCCTCAAGTCTGTCGCGACGATGTGAGATGTGTGTCGTCATAGTAAAATCATCGGGGTTGACACCCTAAGATCACAGGAGATCTTCAACTTGGATCTATTCAGCCACTCACACAGATCATGGCCTCGAGCAATTGAAGAGAAATCAGCCGACGACCTTCGAGCTAGCTGTGCTGTCATGCCACAAGTATCTCTAGCGAACCGTACCAAGTAACGTCGGCGGAGTATAAAACGATGGCTTATTCAGTCAGTGTCAGCCGCCTAACATGGACAAAGCTCGCTTTGTTTCAAAACATCTGCATGCGCAAAGTCTCTCGAAAGGGAAAGCACAACGTGTGGTCTAGTAGAAGGGCCGAAGCGACATGAATGGGCTCAACGACGCTAAGGTGTGCATGAGAAGCTCTTTGCACGACCATTCGAGAACTACTGCTATCTCTATACTGCCACTACGCTCAAAGGAGTAATGTTCTTGAAACTACGTGGCTGACACTACTGCCAAGAGTTTCAGCGAGAGATTCACCGCTCTGGAACGTCGTGATCCTCGTTGTGGTCCTCATCGTCGCACTCCTCGCTGCTAGTGTTGGTACGCTGTGCTTCTCTCACGGCCTAGACCTGCTCCTGTCGGTGGTTGCGTCGGCCGCGCCCTGCATACGGTTTCCACGTTCTGTAATCCATCTTGAGAAGATGGTACTTGGTCCATGGCGCGGCGAGGTGGACTTCTATGCAAGATGCACTTCGTAGACGCAATGCAGAACCCGCTCTCATGTCTGCGATCAAAAGCTTCGCAAGCTTCGCAACGGAAAAATCAACCGCTCCCATTGTTGTGACCAGAGAGGTCAACGCGACATTACACGGAGCGAAATGCGGTCGGACCTCCTGTTTGAGTTGACACGAGGACATCAATAAGACTACGGGTTGTTGAATCTTGTTAATTGGTGGTCTCGCAAACCATGAGCGTTCAAGGTGAGTGCGACAAGTGTAGACCACGGACGCCTCCTTCTTGTCTTACGATAGCAGCCGTATACAGACGGTTTGACGAGGCCAGCGAGCTTAAATCGGACAAGAGCCGGTGACCGAGGCCTCTAGAACTAAGTTTTGAAAGCTTACGATGCCTACGATGTTCCTCGACTGCGCAATGAGTAGTACTGTGGTAAGTGGCAGAAAAGAGCTAGCAATCTCTAGAGCAAGAAGGGATAACAGGATGCTACAAATTATCGACACCTGGACAGGCACACGCGAGCAAAAAGAGAACAGAGAATGTCAAGAGTGAGAGGACTAGCTGATATAACTACGAGAACACATGATGGAACAGCTTGCGGTGAGGCCTCCACTAGAAATGCGGGTTGCCGCCAAGAGAGTGCTGCAGTACAGAGCCTCGACTCCGCAAGGTCGGCATGCGATGCCAAGGTCTATTCAGTATATCACACATATAGCATGTGAGCCTGGCTCTGCTAGCAGATCCGTGGTTTTTCAGTTACCAGACTTTCAGGCGCTTGCTGTGGGATCGCGCCACCGGTGAGAAAACTGCGCTGGACGCTAGTAGAATGCTACAGCACGACACAGTTGCGTGCATCTTCCCAGAACGCCTCCCTACATGACTCCGCTGGGAAGCCATGACTTCCTAGTATAGCGGCGTGGTAGGATCCTACCTCATAGAGAAAGCGCATGCGACTCTACAGAACGCGGTGGAAAGATGTAAGCACTGCAGAATTAGGATGCACGCTTCTCTGATGCGGCCCGTGAAAGCGGCGTCGTGTTTGTTATGCCAGCGGTTGGAGCTAACCATGATAGGTAAAAGATCAACGTGCTCATTGCTCACTCCATAACGGGCAGGCCTATGTGACATATCACGTCTTACCATATATCTGATTCAGCAAGAAACGATTACCATACACTGACTGCTTTAGCATCGTTCGTCACCGTATCAGAATGCGAGGCGCCCCAATGGTTCCTAATCATGGTCGTCGTTCGAGCAACTGAAAGATGGATAGGCTTGTTACTATTGGAAAGGTAATTATGTGCCACATTATACAAGCGGCAATGAGTTACGACAATGTCGAGATCGGTAGAAGGAGCACGAGGTATAAGAACGTCTTTTGTTAAAACTTCAACATTGGACATTGCTTTATCTGCATCCTCACAGAATCCAGCCAGCGACTCGCGCTCGATCACCATTCACTCGAAGATATCTCAACCTCAGCACGAAATGGCAGTCACAACTGCTTGGACGTCACTTGCCAACGGCATTCGCATATTCTCCAGGACAGCCGGTCCAACTGATGGCCAAACCATCTTGTTGCTCCATGGTTACCCTTCCTCGTCACACCAGTTTCGCAACCTCATCCCTCTCCTAGCTGCGCAAGGGTATCGAGTCACAGCACCGGATCTTCCAGGATTTGGCTTCACCGAAATACCTCCCACGCTTCACAACGAATATACCTTCGCCAATATGGCAACATCTGTAGCATCCTTCCTTGATGTGGCTGGGATTGACGAACTTCTCGCGATCTATGTCTTCGATTATGGTGCACCTACGGGTTTTCGACTAGCGTTGGAGCGCCCCAACCGCATAAAGTCCATCATCTCACAGAATGGTAATGCCTATGAGGAAGGTTTGCTGCCGTTCTGGGATCCCTTACGTAAGCTTTGGGCTGCAGCGCCGGGCAGTGCCGAAGAGCAGGACTCCGTCAGGCGATCGCAGACTTCATTCTTACCCATGAAGCCACCAAGAATCAGTACGTCGGTGGTGAGCCACAGCCTGACACGATCGACCCTCTTTCCTGGACTCTCGATTATGCTCTTCTTCAACGACCAGGGCAACGCGAGATTCAAGTCGATTTGTTCAAGGACTATGTAACGAATGTCGCACTCTATCCCCGATTTCAAAAATACCTCCGTACATCGCAGGTGCCTTTGCTGGCAGTATGGGGAAAGAATGATCCTATTTTCGGGCATGCCGAGGCTTTCAAGAAGGACCTACCCAATGCTGAAGTCGAGCTGTGGGATGGGGGGCATTTCCTAGTCGAGAGCCATACTCAGGAGATTGGAGACCGGATTTTGAGATTCTTTGGGGAGAATGGCTTGGTGCCACGCCGTTGATCGGGAGACGAAGTGCTCGGACAGACGTATCGTTTCACCCACACGAAAGTTGAGGCATCACAGCGTGGAACATGCCACATTGTATTGCGTGTAGATTTAGAGCTGTCCGGGTGAAATCTGGAATATTTTGATGTCTTGATTCGCTTGCAGTTAACATCTATGCCATCTGCGCTAGCAATAAAAATCTCGTCGGAGAATGCTCATCTCGCGGTGGCACGAAGAGATAAAACAGTCACGTGATACTCGAAATTAATATAACATGTATGAGCGAAAATTCCACCCTCGTGACAACGAAGGGTTCATGGTGTGGAGTATATCGTTGAATCGCCCATCTCCCTCCCAGCTGATTCCCCTCCCTGGACGCATCGACCCGCCTAGAAAGACAATATGACCGGCTCCATGTCCACGCCCGGAGAGCCTCACAACACATCTAACGTCGTGGCAAACCCCGATATCAACGTCGCGGCCTGCCTGAGAGCACAATATGCCATCGATACACCCCGGCTACCTCGACGACGGCACAAGAAGCCGACTCGCGAAGAGGCTGAAGAGCCTCTAGTCGACCACACCAAGGCACTGGCAGTGCACTCAAAGAAGACAGAGAGAGTCCAAAAACGGCAACACAAGAAGACACAGCAAAAAGCCGCGCACGGCGCGACGAATCTGACGTTGATGGACCTTCCCAGCGAGATCTTGACCGAGGTGCTGCGGTGGTTGGCGGTTGCCGATGTCTTCCGGATAGCGAGGACATGCCATGCAATGCAGGGTCTGCTGCTTTACCACGAGAAGGCCATCTCCAAAGACATCATCGCGCGCCGCTACTGGAATTTATATCGCTGTTTCCCGCTGCCCGTCGCCTTCACCGATGTCCCCGAAGAGTTCCACGCCGGTCTCCTAAGCGAGAAGCGGCAGGAACTGCTGAACATACACCGGAAGTCCTACCATCAACATATCCGAATGGTGGACCCCCGCGAAGTATGTACTTGCATGACATGTGTGTTCGCTTGGAACAATCTCTGTCTAATCATCGATCTACACCACTGGCAGGAAAACCTAGCAAACCGCGAGCCAATCCCAATGATCCCTCGAGGAACCCATCCCGCTTGGAACCAAGACCTCCTCGACAGGAACGCCGACATCGTGCGCCTGGCCATGAAGAGACCACTCTACTACGCCTCAATTCTCGAAAAGCACCTCGCGACCATCACGGGGACGATCCTGCGCTTCTCGAAATGGAAGAAGAAAGGCGCAACAGCCAAGCCCCAGCCCCGGCTCTACCACCTGACAGACAAGGACGTCGATTCAGGCACAGACGCATTTCTAGAACGCAAGGGCCCACCCTCGTACGACTTTCCTTTCCACAGAGATAATTACTACTCTCTCGAAGCGTACTTGCCCAACCGCAAGTTTGGAGCGGACGGGAAGTGGCATTACTATGCTCTGCCACCGACGCAGCACGAACGGGATCTGGAGTGGGTGGGGTCGACGTTCGTTTCGGCTGTGCCACCGGAGCAAAGGAGGGCTCAAGCTTTGGCCAATTTGAAGGATCACAATGTTCGGTGGTCGCAGTACTTAGAGCGTGTACAGCAAACATAGAATTTCGTGCGCTGATTTCCATTCTCCCTTGTGGATAGATGGTGTATTCAAGCCCCAGACGCTTCTTGACCTGCAAGACCTTGTGCGCTTGTCATCTGACGTCGGCTTCAAATAACGTCGTTGCCTCGGGTCCTCAGCATTCCCCCTATTCTAGGAAGCGAATCATTTGTCGAAATTGTCGATTGCCGTTTCCTGTCCTGAACCTCGCCCCTGACGTTCCCTTTGCGACCATCGAATTCATGTCCACCGTTCTCGAATCTAGTCCCTCAGAGACTATCCCTCTCACCCCGCACGTGACACCTGCATCTTCACTAGCCTCGCATTCATTCAACGCTTCTTCTCGGCCACAGACGCTCCATCACTCGGCCACATCACTTTCGCTAACTGTTGGGACGACAGTAGTCCTTGATGCCCATGCCATAAGACCCTGTAGGAAGAATTCGTAGTGCTCTTTTCGCCATGTTGTCTGCCTCCTGCAAACGCGCCAGTGAGCGGATGATCGGATTGTTGACCTGGCTGGACAAGTTTGTCCATCCCCGCATCGACAATACCATGAATGACAGTCGATTGCCCCTCCTCTCCAACCTTCAAAGAGATGGGAATACCCTCGGCTTCCCGGTTGTAGGGCGCTGGCGCCTGTATAGTGCATCTTCTCGCAGGAGGGCGTGTACCGGCTGCTCTCAACCATTCGACATGGCAATATCTTCCTGCTCAGATAGTGGCTTGTTCAATCTATCCCCATTCTTCCGAAGCCATTCCTGCAGGCCTGCGACCACAGCGCTCTCGTCCCTCCGCATCTTCCGACTCTTTTCCTTTTCCTCGGGGCTCTGATCGCTCGCCAGCGTATCAAGATCTCCGAACAGCCACAGCTCCTTCATCGTCCGCGTCAGCACCATGAGCTCTTCAGCAGCTCGAACCATGGCCGTGGTAGCTATGTCGACCGTCAGCTTCTTGTTCATGGTGTCGACGAGGGTAGGAGGGTAGTCTTTCCCCTCTTCTGGCGCTGGCGGTGTTATGGCGACGTCGAGAATGTCGCCGAATCGGCGGATGAGCAGGCTGGTTAGGGTCTGGGCACGCGCTGTAGAATTGGCATGTTAGTGTTGCTGGATGTGGATGTAGTCGTGGAGGGGAGGTGTTCTTACCTCTCATATACTCCGCAGAAGGCCCTGTAGCAAGGACGTCTTCTCGAGTTGCTGCCGTGCGCTCGGCCTTTAACTGTTCAATCGTGGAGTCGGCCATTTTGATGTATTAGACAGCTGCAATATGTTTCAGTGGGAAACGCGTGGACTGTGCTGTACAGATAATTCTAGAATGGAAGGTTTGCGAAGGAGGCTGCTAGAACGGCAAACCCTTATCTTTGGGTGAGGCAAGGTGTCACAGGTTGAAAGGTCAGATCTGGGTGTGACGACGTGCTTGGGGCATCAAACGGCGTCCTCGAAGTGCAGGTTCACTGCGCTAATCTTGTTCATTCGAGTGGCAGCAACATCACGTAGGCCTGCTGTTGAGTTGAAAGAAGTCTAACTTCCGGACATGCGTCCAGCATGCGTCAAGCAAGGTCATCTGCCATGCAGTGTGGGAGTAGGAACCAGGCAATCGCGATCCCATTCTCCGAGACAAGCAAAGAGCGGAACGGTGTCTACGGCGAGTCAAGAGAACCATCTGTGCTTCCTCCTTTATGGACCGCCCGAGGAGCACGAGTATGATCATTTAGCGTTGTGGCTTGCAGGCATGGAAGCTACGGTCTATAGTACATACACAGCGCCGACACAAACTATTTCTTACACGCAGTCCTGCTCTCCGCTTGCTATGCCACGACTTTGCACACTTTGACCAGAAGATTGCCGTTGTCACCCTTGCTTCTCTTCGTCCGTCAAAGGATGCCTTCCTAGCTCCATGATATCCTTGCCGGCTAATACGGTTGATTTGCCGCTCAGCTCACCCCTGTGAGCTCTGAGGCCAGCGCGCACCGCCGCCCGACCAATGACATCTGCATCCTGAGTCCAGAAGTCCTTCAGCTTTCCACCACTGATCCAGCCCAAGCCGTCTGCTATCCACCGGATCGCAGCTTCCGCGGGCCGCGACTCTTCGCGACGCCCACCTATGAGACCCGGCCTGAGGATGACAGTGTGCGGGAAGTCGAGCGCTAGGATATCTCTCTCTATCTCGCCCTTCATCCGCGTATACCCAAACCGTGAATCAACCGATGCAGAAGCAGCCGAGACAAGGACATATGTGCTTGTCGGTGCCGTAGCGTGAGAGCGCGCCGCTTTGGCAAGACTTACGTTGAGATCGTGTTCCAGTATGTACTGCTTGTCGAAACTACCTGCTGCTCCACGCGTCGTTGCAAGTGCTGAGAAAAGGATCCGTGCCGGCGCTAAGGGAGACGTCGACACCGTGGCCAAATCATTATCTGCTGTAGCTAATAAGGACTCCCATTTGGTCGTGTCTTTCTCGACATGAGTAGTCATTTTTGGCGAAGCTGAGGCGTCGCTGGCATTAAATGTTTGAGAAGGTGGTCTCCGAGATATCGTGGTGATTGAAGATACTTGGGACGATGGTAGCGACAGAAGGGTGCTTAGTATATAGGAGCCGGTCATACCAGTTGAGCCAAGGACTAGAGTTGATGCCATAGCCTTTACCCCTTGCAGTAGTCGAGGTCGGACCAGATGCTGTTGACTAGCTGAATGTTGCTTTAATGCATCTGCGTGTCTAGTGGCAAAGCATTGATTAAGCCCCTAACATCGTGAGGGAAGCACGATCTGGACCGAGGTGGTACGGACGCGGCAGTCGACTAAAGGTGCTAATTACAGCTTCGATTGCATTAACTGCCTAGAGCGCAATAGCTTAGCGCGTCTACCGCCCAGAAACTTACAGTAACGAGGCGCAAGCACAGGCACTTTTCCTTCAGGTTACTTATAGGCTTCTTCACCTCGAAAGTGCCTGCGCAAGTCCCAAATAACTAATAAGCACTTCCACTGCTCTTCCAACTGTACATCCGTGGGCACGGCGATCCTCAAATGAGGTATTCATAGCCCAAGGCCCCAGGCTCTCCTAACTATAAACCTCTGGGACACGGCAGTCTCCTTCTCTTCACTTCAAGTTGCCTTTCCCTTGCTTCTTTTTTCTCTGGATCCGCTTCAGCCCTAGTCCACCCACACCAAGACCAAAGTCGGCATGGTTACAACTGGCATGTACCTGTTCGAAATATTCTGTTCGCACGAACCACGGTGAAGGGCCTATCTGTTCCCATACTCCGCCGAAAGCTTTCCGGCTCATGGGCGCGACTCTGGAATGTCCTGGGCTACAGCAAGGAAATAGCGGCGCGCTCACACAAGCCCCGCCCCTTCCTCAGCAGACGGTGTACGGTAGTCAACAATTAGAAGTTGTTCGATGGAGTACCCAATCCAGCATCTGAACCTCTTCTTCTCGTGTCCACGTGGTTGGGGAAAATCAGCGTGTGCGTTTTGTAGCCCATTTTGTCATTGTCGTTGAGCCGCAACGTGCTAAAACATATCGAAAGTGTCCATCGTCCATATCGGGAGGCTCCTAGTGGCAAACGGGAGTCTCGAACCGCTCGATATTCTCGCTATCGGAAGCTCTTCCCGGTGCGCATCAGTGGACGCTGTTGCGTTAGCCAGATCGAAATCAACAGCCATCGTTCGGAAATTTGGTGAGGTGCCGGCATGTTCCCTTTTAATACGTCGTATTTGTAGGTAGCGATAGCTTGGTAGGACTGCTGATGGGACTTAGCGTATACCAGGCTTGGGAGGCTTGGAGGATGCCAGACCCAGCGCCTATAATCATGATGCGACGGGGGCAGACACATCAGACTGACATAACCCTACCCTATGCGCAACGTGTTCTCGGATCTCATGCGGGAAAGTCAAACACGTCGCTTGACAGCCACTCCAGGCCGTCCAGGTCAAGCGTTTCGGCTACTGTGTTGAGGTTCTCCGCAGTAAGACCGTCCTGCCAGTGGAAAGACTCCGCGGAGGTCGGGAGCCCATGGCTGGAAGTGCCGCTTATGCTGCCTGCAGGTGTACCAGAGGAGATCCCAACATCACCTTGTTCATGTCTCCTCGATGCGCTGCCGGACTTGCGAGCATGCCTCGATTTTGACCTCACAGGTATAGCTGGCGGGAGTCGAGCCAAAATACCCCTCAAATGCTCTAGCTCTGCTTCCAGATATCGAGCCACCTGATTACCTCGAGAAATCATCTCAGATAGAACTGTTTGGGCTGTGCTCCACCATTCGTCGTCCCTGTCGGCCAAGGACGTGTCTGCTGCAGGCGCCATTAATAGCACGATGATTGCCGTAAAGGTAGCGTCGAGGTCAAAGGGAAGGAAGCTTTCTGATCCAGGATCAGCAAATACGACCAGGCAAATACGTGAGGAACCGACGCACCAAGAAGATCCTGCATCTGCAACGCAGCAAGAACCTTGAGTATTGACCGTGCAGCTTCAATGCCCACGTAGAGAAGTGCACGGACACTGCCTGACTGGGGCACGTAGCAGCGGGACAAATCTTGCGAGTTCAGCCTTAACAGAAGGAAGCTGAAGAATAATGGTCTGATAGCAAGCAGCACACACTGCAAATTCAGCCTTCATTAGCGCGTCATGGGGAAAAGGGAGTGGTTCCTACCTGCTGATGAAGGAGGTGCAAATATGCCGACATTCGTGAGATTCCTACCATATCATCTTGTGTTGATAAAGCAAATGTTGCGTTGAGCTGATCAGTAATGCTTGCGAGCTGAGTAAGAACTTCTCTTGTGTTGATCAGATATTCCTTGCCAGGGCGTCCTTCTACTCCGTAGACCTTGCGTGAGATCTGCGAGATAATGTTTGAGAACTGCACGTGCAGAGACAGGCCAAGTTCCCTATGTGGTGCTCCTGGATAAGCTGGCAGTTTTGCGGTGATGTCTTCATCCCTCACTGCCATTGGCACACCCATCAAAGCGGACATCTGTCGGTCAAGCACATGAATAGTCCACCAGATCTTCTGACACCTCTGTGACAACGTCCCCGTTATATGCTCACCTGTCATGTCAGTGTGTAAACCATTTTCCAGCGCGATGCGCAACGCTTGGCCAATCTGAGAATGTTAGTTAGATATTTCATGCGCGAAGATAATACTCACTAGATGGTAGGCTGATCCTCTAAAGTCCAACGAATGGAGGTACAGTGATGCACAACACAAGACTTCCATCGACTCGATCGGATCAGCATTCAGAAAAACAAGGTTCGGCAGTGACTGCATAGCAAGTCCAAACAGATCTGCACCTGGTGGCTCCCTCTCTTTGCCTACTTTGACAACAAAAGCTTTTCCCAGTGCCATAAGGAGCAGATAATGAACGTACCAGGTTTGAGATACCTGGCCTTTACTCTGGGAGGCTTCTTCGTGGAAGGTATTGAAATTGCGCATGAAGTCCTCCTCATCGAATAAGTGAAACATCTGTCCACAATGAAACTTGACGGCGTTTATGAGGTAGATAGCGAAGTCCGAAGAGGGAAGACCTTTAGTCTTGTCCTGTATACGATGGATGCCTAACATATCCACCCAATTGAAGCTGTACACCCTGCCTTCGTAAAGTAGATTTTCTTTAGGCAGAGGAAGCTTCAGTACGCGCTCATGTGCCATTGCAAGCACGCGACGTCCGAACGACCAGTTTGAGGATGTGCCAAGATATATCGGTTTGCCGTGCTGATCGGCCACGTACGCAGGTGATGTGCCAGTTGCCAGATGGTTAGTAATGGGAGGCTCTGGTGACGTCCGCCCCGAGCTGGACTGTGGTGTCTCACCGTGTCCCAGGTGATGGTCTGCGACTGCCGCGGCTCCAGAGGCTCCTGAGGGCTGATCCCGCTCCGAAGCACTGATTAGATGTGGCACATCGCTCTGACTTTGTTCTAGCTCGCTGCCTGCCTCGAAAGATTGGTGCATCTGAGACGCGTGCACATTAGCGTCCGTTCCATGTTCAAAAGCGGCAACCCTCTCTTGAAGGTCATCGATGTAGCCTCTGGTGACAAAGACCTTTTGTGTCCTGTCTTCAAAAGTGCAATACACTTTCCTGCTTGTGCATTGGTTGCATGGACGAAGTCCTGAGCACCGGATCTTCTGCTGCCGACACCTTTGACACGCATTTGGCGTTCGCTTCCTAACACGATTTTGCTTCGAACCTTCCATGAGTTCATGTGCTGCCGTTGGTAGAGCCTCCAGCTTCCGGCGCGCCGCCCGCTTTGTGCGTGACACTGCAAATATGCCTCGCCCAGAGCGTCTGGGTACGGCAAACTATCCGAGATGTACTCTTCTGCGGTTGACGTATGAGTACAGGCGTCGAGAAATCTTGCGCAGCATCATTGACACGCCGGACGATCAAAGTCCGGGTGGCTGGAACGTCTATTCGAATTTGACCTCGGTGCAAGTGGAACCCGGAAGTGATTCCGTGGTGCATTGTCAATATGTGTCACCCATACGTGATTCCGATAAAGGATGCATAACGTGATATGGCAGAATGGACTACATATAGTATTAAGGAGATTGAGAACGCTTTACTACTTTATGAGCAACACTGTGCAGTAGGATATCAGAGTTGAGCGACTGTGAAACATCTGGTGGGCCAGCATTCGTGGTTAGATCAGGTAGCTACTCGCTGGGGTCCGTCAGCAGATCTGACAGAGAAGGAGTCGACCAGTTCAGTCATGCCAGGCAGGTCCAAGCTAACATTGATTTTTGGTGCCGGAGCCTGGGGATTGTCGACCGCTTTTCACCTCTAGCAAGCCATTTAGAAAAACGTTACTGTATTGAGGCTGCTGAAAGCATTCCCTTGCAGTATTCAGCCAGTTTCGATTTGAACAAGATTTCCGTGCCGAGTATGAGCACAGCTTTTATACTGACTTAGCATTGGTAAGTCAGAAAGCAAGCTCGCTCTAAGTGCCCTTCGCAAAGCGCGGGTAATCGCCTCGCCACGAATCAAGTGATCTGAGGAGAGCTACAGGAGGCCATCCAAGGATGGAAGACGACTGGGTCGGGACCATACCATCGCCAGGCCGGGTGATGTGTTGCCACATCGGCGAAAGCGCCACTGAAAGCGAAGGACCATTTGCACAAAGCTCGCTAACGAAGTCATCTTAAGAAATTGAAATGATGTGCAATCGTCACTGCGCTCTGAAAGGATAAGACTGTGTGTGCGTCGGCTTCATTCCCTCATGCCTTCTATATCAGCAATTTCTTTCACTGCTTCCGACGTAAGCACCAATGGTTTCCCCTCTCCAACAGCCACGGAATCTTCTATCCGTACAGCCATGTTCCTGAAATGCTTCGGCCACCTTTCATCGTCAGGTACGTATATGCCAGGCTCAATGGTAATACAGTGTCCTTCTCTTATCACGGCCTTTCTTGAATAGCCAACAGTATCGTGCACATCCATGCCGATGTAGTGGCTGATGTGATGCGGAAACAAAGTCTCGACAGCTTTACCGCTCATATCGAACCCAATATGTTTGAGCTGATCTTCGAGGAATTTCTCAGCGATAGAGTGCAGTTTGTCAAGTGACATGTTGGCATCGCCACAGCACATCGACACCAGAGTTCTCTGCACGTTGAGGACAGCCTGGTAGAGGTCTCGCTGAGCGGCGGAGAACTTGCCGTTGACCGGCCATGTGCGTGTTATGTCGGAGATGTATCCTCCTTTTTTGCCTGCTGCATCAATGAGAACCATCTCATCGTCATGGAGAACATCATCATTGCGGATGTAATGGATACCCATCCCATTTCTGCCGCCTGCTACAACCGGCTCGTAGGCGATCTGATCGCACCCGTTACTGACGAATCTGTAACGCAGATATGCGTCCAGCTCTCGTTCGCCTGTGAAGTGCGTCCGCAGCGCTTCAGTATGCGCCTTTCCTGAGGCGCGGCCAGCTTCGCGCATCAGGTCAATTTCGGCTGGACTCTTATATGCTCTCAACTCGTTCATGGTATGTCGGAGCTGCTTTATCTTCCCCGAATCGATCAGTTCTGCAAAATCGGTCTTGCGCCTCGGCGTGCCATAAAGAAAACGCCACAATCCCGAGGCAGCCGGATTTGGTTGTGTGATTTCGGTGAAGACCTGTGTGACATCACCGAGCACTCGCGGAAGGATGGTCTTGATGCTGCTGATATCGCCTGTCTCATCCGCATTGAAGACGTCTACCGCAGCTTGTATGCCTGACCTAGCGCCATCCCAGATTTCAGCTTTCGGGTCCTTCTCTCTTACGTAGAGGTGGAACGTGTGGTCTTGCCCGCTTGCATCTTGCCCAATCACGGCGAGCGCCTCAGGCTCGTTGAAGCCGGTCAAGTAGAGGAAATCTGGATCTTGATGGAACTCGTAGAAGCAGGACCCTGTTCGCTGTACGACGTCGGCAGCTGCAACGACAGCCACGGCTCCCTTGGGCAGCTTTTGAGCTAGCCGGGTGCGTCGATTGGCATACTCCTGGGCTGTGATCCCTGGAGTAAGCTCTCCAGGCTTGAGAAGGTGAGGATGAGTCTCGGACAGAGGCTGCCCGAATTGCAGATCACCTGCGTGAATAGTGCTGTATAGCCGAGACCGAGACGGATGGCCTGAATGGCAGGAGGTGTGGTGTTGCGTGGGTTGGGCGCATCGTACTGATGAGTGGAGGTTCCTGATTACAGGGCGTGACTGACCGACAAGCAGTGTTCGCAGGGTCCTGCCTATCGGTCGACCATGTGACATACTACGACTGGTCAGAAACGAGGGATGAGTCGACGACAAATTGAAAAGCAATAATAATCCCCCAGCCAGGTGCAGGTGAGATGCGCGGCGCTGATCTCTGCGGTCACTCGCTTGCGCCTTCCGCATCGGGCGATCAATGGGCCATGCCTTTCCCTCGGACCCCTGGGCACTGGCACGGACGTGCGGTCAATCAACTGGAACCGATTACCAATGAGTCATGTAGGAAGCATATAAGGCGTCACGCAGCCTGTGACCGTAATACCACCTCAATCCATAGCCAGTAAGCAGTTCGTCAAGATGGTGCGCGCATTTGAATATCCTAAGAAGCAGCAGAACACTGTCAAGCGATACAATGATCGAGGTAGATCTGTATTTTCTCTGCCTTGTTGACAACAACTGACCACAGCCAGGTACATACCAGCTTGGACCGATTCACTCAGTCATCAACAACTCGCCTGTCGTCCATGTTTCCTTTACGCCCAGTCCAGAGGACCTATTTCCAGCCATATTGCCAATGATCGGTGTTATGGCTTCATACGACTACCCTAGTTCCAGCATTGACGAGCCTCTCGATTGTTACCTTCATGGTTATGTCAGCTCTAGGCTGATGCGCCTCGCCCGAGACTCTGGAAAGGGCCTCCCCGTTTGCATTTCTGCCGCTAAAGTTGACGGCCTTGTATTATCCTTAACGCCCAATTCTCATAGTTACAATTACCGATCAGCCGTGCTGCAAGGCTATGCACGGCCTGTAGAGGAGGTGAGGGAGAAAGTTTGGGCAATGGAGCAGATCACTAACAAGGTTGTGCCCGATCGTTGGCGACACTCGAGAGTCCCTCCAGATAACGTTGAGATGACCTCGACCATGATCCTGCGGGTGCAGGTCGAGACTGGAAGTGGGAAGGTACGCCACGGCGAGCCACATGATGAAGCCAAGGATCTGGACAGAGAAGACGTTACCAGCTCCGTCTGGACTGGAGTTGTGCCAGTGTACGAGACGTTCGGAGAACCAGTACCAGCAGCAACCAACAAAGTCAAGGAGACTCCTCTATACATTAGCTCGTATGCTAAAGAGGCGACAATTTCGAATAGAGAGCAGGCTCTGGAAGCCGTCAAAGAGTGAGGGTGACTTCATCAGCATACCTAGCAGATTCCCCTAGGCATTTATTGCACAAGCACAGCATGACTACCACTCTTTTGTGTTTGCTCTCTGCACTTACCGTCACGCGTGCTTCGACAATCAGCCAAAGTAAAGCACAACCACTACATCAACCACAGAGCTCGTCAGTTCGACTGGTTGTAACCCACTGAAGTATGGCAGTTGATGCACATGTATCCTGACTTTGTTGCGCAAGCTCCGTGCGGAACATCAACGTGGTCGGCAGACCTGCCCAGAGTTACGATCAGAGGAACCACCTTGATCTTTCGGGCAGGGGCAGAACGTTTGCGTTGCACATGAATTTCGGTGTTGTGTCGTGCTGGTAGAGGGACCGAGCATAGGGGACTGAAAGAAACCAGAGGGCATGCAAAAAGGATGTCGCGGGCTAGCATGAGATTCAACTATTGGTAGCACAAGTACCATGCTTACTTATGCTCTTCAATACTGCTGACTCTGGGGGTGCACAAGAGGAATTCAGCCCTCATTCGGCGGAGTCAAGTTCTTCTTGTGGTACGCTATTGTTGGGCACTGAAGTGGACGGGCCTTTTCGAATCGTGTTCGGTTGCTGCATTGGTCTTCGAGATGCTGGCCCCGGATTCGGGTACTGTTGATGTAGTTGCTGGATATTATGATGATGGTATTGCGGGAGAATTGCCGGGGTTGGGATGTGTGTCTGCATCTGCTGGCGCTGTTGCTGGGGTAAGGTCAAAGGCCCCATGTGGTCGAAGGACCCGTCCGCATAAACGTTGGTGCCTTCTCGTCTTGCCACCGCAGGCACTGTGTGCGGCCGTGGCCAAGACGTCATGCTGGGATCCTCATCCATAGTATGGAAGGCATAGGCATTGTCCTGGATATGAGACTGTGTGTATTGACCTGTTTGCAGATCTGATAAACCGTGTAGTTGCCCATCCGAGGATATCGGAAAGTAGTCAAGGTTGAGGTCTTGGAGTGCACTGTGTCGGCCCACCCCTGAAGCACGTTGATTATGCATGTAGGCACTCGAAGTATGTGCTAATGCATGGGGCGGTGCCGGACCACTCGCCTGGTATGTTGTGGTCGAGGGGTAGCCATCAACATTCGCGCCAGTACTAGTCTGAGGCTCGCCTGCTCTTTCGAAATTGAAGTTCGGGGTGCGTAAGGTAGACTGTTGCAAGTACGGCGGTGCCTGAGGAGAAGGTCTTGGTTCTCCGCGCTGGCTGATAGGCTCCTTTCCATGTTTGGGGTCCTCGAAGATGAATGAGTACTCTCTATCCTCCGTGGTCAGCCCCGGTCGCAATGAGATGTCGACATTATCGTTTGTTACTTTGCTAGCCAAGTTTAACAAGTAACTCTGGTCTATATCTTCGTCTGGTATTATTCCGCGGCTTTGGAGGGCATCAAGGTTGTGTCGAAGGTGATCAGCTACCTCAGTAGAGGTGGCACCATTTCGGAGTGAGTGGAGAAGGCCGTCGAAGACTGACGTTTCATTGTACTTGATGGAATTGAGCACTGCGTTCAGAAGGGGTTGGACCTGGTTGTCATCTGTGGGTGCCTTCACTCGGTGTGCCTTCAATATGCGTCCGTCGTCGAAACGGCAGGAGTAGGCAGCCTTCTGGCATGCGTCGCACGGGGAACGACCAGAACACTATCCTCGTTAGACACGAGACCATTAGGGCAGAGTGAATCATTACCTTCGTCTTTCGTCTTTTGCATTGATCGCATGCATTTCCAGTGCGGAGACCTCGCCTTCCGGACTGAGTTTCAGATGAGCTTGCAACGGACGTCGATCGCTTTTGTGTTGCGATATCAGGCAGCTCCTGTGGTTCGTAATCCAACGGATTGTCCATACCTGTGCCGTTGAATCACGCGTGTCCCTCGAGGGGCACGACTGACATCTCCTCGACACCGTTATAGCGACCTTCGTACAAGGAGAAAGACATGGCTGCAGGCGAGATCTACAATCCGAGAGTGGCAAGCCCGTGCAACGATGCGTCTGGACTACGGTAGGATGAAGGACTGCTCTCCTGTCGCAAGTGATGTGCAATACTAATGATGCGGTGCTCCGCTATATGTCTGTGGCAACTCGGGGCAATCCTGTACTTGGTGGGATGCTGGTATTTTGGTAGATATGAACCTTAAAGTTTGCCTGTATCTCCACTGTGGCGCGGCGCTAATTAAGGTTCGTATCTACCAAAATACCAGCATCCCACCAAGTACGATTAGTCTACTTCTGAGGTTTCGGGACAGCACATCGGAGACATGCAAGCGCAAGCCCATTGGAAAAGCGAGTCTTGCACAGTATTTCCGAGGGCCGTCCTGCCCCCGAGCGCGGCAAGACTCCAGCCAGAAGCCTCAGCCAGCAGCACTGAGAGATATCAAAAAGCGAACTGCCTAACCGATGTACCGTACTAGTAATATGAAGTTTTCGAACACCGTGCGCTCAGCCGGCAACTTCTGCGTTCGCTATCACCTTAACCCCCTGGTACACACTTTGGCGGGCCGGGAGTTCTTTCCCTGACATCAGCCCCTGTATTCTGTGTCATTGGTCCATGATAGCCCACCTGATCAGGGACCCAGCCAATAAACAGCCTTGCCGAGGGAGTGCGGAAAAGATTTCTGGAATCTTGGCGTGATTGCGCTGTACCGGACTTCGGCGAACATTATGACGGTGTGCGCCCTGGGACTACTGTGCAGCGGCAGTGAAGATGCGGTGTGAGATGTTTGTATGGGCACAACTTCGATCCGGTGATACATAATAAAAAGTGTGTCGATTTAAGCTGAAGCTTGACGGGCAAGAGCGTGTAGCATCGATATCGGCTGTTCCACTTTCAATGGCTAGCGCAACTCGCTTCCTTCCCCGAGGAATAGTATGTGACAGGACAAGATATGTACGTGGTGTGCGAGGCCACAGGCCGGATAAATTTTCCGGACTTGAAGTTGGTCGAAGGTTAAGCCTGTTTCCGTCTTGCCGCTAACATTAGAGGTCCACTGTTGAGACTAAGGCCACATCGGTAAGATCGACGTCTCGATCCTCCGGTGGCCTACTAGTAGTGCTCGCATGCAGGTAGCCATAGAGCATTGTAAACCATTGCAGGATTGTCCAGCCTGAAGAAGTTCGCTATCGAACAATTCCGCAACACACCATAGCAAGCTGGCCCTATTGGCGCGCTCTTGCGAAAGTAGCATAAACCGATATATCTAAATCCCTGTACACTTCTATTTTGCTACGAGTTAGTGTTCCTGATATTCATCGTCGTCTCGGTCGCTTGCTAGATCTTTGCTAGCGCTTCAGTGAACTCAAGACTTGTACTACTAGCAGTGGCGCATGGTAGCTCATCGACTGGCTAGCGTCAGATTCAACGATGAGAAACGATCGATCCCACTTCAGCCACGTGCAGATGGCCCCTACAGCTGCATCTTCTCGCTACTATTGTTTGCTTCCCTGTCTATAAGATCTTGGTCTTGATCTAGTGACTAATACAGCACGTTCGGTTGTAGGCTTGGTGATCCAGTACCTACTGCGTAAGGAACACTCTAAGCGTTCAAGCCAAGCTGCTTGCTCATCACATCTGGGGTGGACTATGGCCCCTTAAGAAATTGCTAAAGCGCGATTCTTACCATGTGAGATGGCAGTATCATCAGCAGCCAGTGCCCCTGCTGCAAAACATTGATACGTATTGTAAAGGAGAGAAAGCATCTTGGTGAAGTGGCGCCATAACAGTCCAAACTTCCAATGCCTTTCCTATACCACGACTTGGCATTGAGCGGCGCCAGTTTCGGTCATGGCAATTACACCGGTTGTGCTTCGACACTCATTCGAAGCGATAGTTGGTTTTGCCCGGAGCTGTAAGGCTGTGTTTCTTGCGCACCGAGGTTGAGATATGTAGAGTCTGTCTGCGTGTCTGGGTGCCTGGGTTTTCATGGAGGCTTCGCCCGATAATTTGGTCACGAAAAGTTATGTCTGACGTGGCAAGCCATCCGAGGTACTGTTTTCAGAATGTCGGGGTCGACGGAGAAATTGCCGAGTCGTCGAACATGCTCGATAAAAGCCTGAGACATTTTGACAGACTTTCGTTCCGTTTCTTCGTAGACGAGACAGGCAGCATCGCTGTATGGCCAGTTGCAGTTTTGCTTCGACAGCGAGACGTTGTTGTAGTGATCTCGATCGGATAAGAGAAAGTCTTTGAATACGGGAAGGTGGCAAATATCGATTGCTGCAATATGCGGAACAGTATATTGCTTGGATAGCGGTCTGAGCATCGGGGGTAAATCATCGTAAGTTTCCGCAGAAGGGGCGATAAAGAACTGGGACGCTGTCAGTCAAGTCACCGCGGCCTCAAGTCGTATGAAAACCGACCCTCATTTGAATTCCTGCGATGTACACAAGTGCCAATTGGAACGTAACACACCGTTCGGAAGAAGCCTTGGCAATCTGACACGCCCAGGACCAAGCGTTAACGCCCATGTTGCTGTTATGGCCAGTGAACGCATCAAGACAAGGAGTGGAATCACCGATCACGTCCTGCGGGTTTGCACCTGCTCTGATCATGTGTCGAGCACCATCGCGAAAGGATGTGATTGCGTTCGACAAGGGGTCGTCCGTCTTAATGTTATAGATGTCGTACGCGATGCTTGGCAAGATGTCGTCGTCAATCCGAGTAGCTAGACCGGCCTTGGCCAGGCCCGCCCATAGCGTAGTGATATCGATGAAGCTCATTGGGCCGTCGATATGAGTACCAATATTCGTAAGCCTAGAACGACAGTGATCCTCAGGATCGTGTGCAACTCGTGTTGGTGAAAATTGAAGATCACTGTCTGCTGCGGTAGCCGGAGAGCAATTAGATGAGGATAGTAGTACGTCGCCGTCTGCTGAACGCTCACTAGACGTAGTAATGGTGCGAGGGCCCTTGATATGTGGCGTGCCGAATCTGAACACGAACTCGACGGCAGGTTTCGTGCTTTGTGGTGAACCGACGTCTGATGTAGGTGCCTGTGCGTACGATTGTCCTATTGTCGCTAGTTGTCCAGTGGGATCTATAGCTTGCATAGCCAGAGAGATCGCTGTAGAGAGTTGAACATCGCCACTCCGCGTGCTCTCCACGAAGGCATCAAACAGAGCCTTGTAAGCCTTTGAATTGTATTTAGCGTCGCGACGTCTCATGTCGGAACTAGGGTCGACGACACACTTCGTCTGCAACCTTCGACAAGCATTACAGGTTCCTGGACCTCCGGAGCATTTCGATTTGCGGCTCTTGCACGCTTGGCAAGCGACAGAGGTCTTGGAAGACCCGCGGGCACTGGTGGGAGGGCTAGTGGGCATTTGACGTGTAGCTCAGCAATAATGGAGGCAGCGGAAATACATCCCTTGGGAGGAATGTGTAAAGAGGGGAAGTTGGGTTGCGAATTTTAGCGGAAACCTCATAGTCATGTGTTCGAGCTGAGAGGCTAGGAGGCTGTCACTGGAAACTCTTTAGTTGCATGCGGACGTGATCTTCCCCGTGCTTGAACTACCGTCCGTGGCAGGATTGTCAATGATAATCATGTGCTATGCATGGTAATAATGCAGACACAAGTCCTCGATGGAGATGCACGGCTAGCCTAGCCTTGCTTTTCGGGGCGGTTGGGCCTGGATCACTGCAGGGACACATCAAGCGCGGTTGAGTGCGGGGAATGAATCCGGCCAGGCTGGCCTACCCTTGCCATCGCCCTATCAGGTTCAGAATGTCGAGACACAAGGCGCAGCTTGAATTGAAAGACGTTACTCTGTCGAACGGCGTGCCGATTTTGCTATAGGATGCCAGATGCTTGCTGCGTACGGCGGGACACTCCTCGAGTCGTCTTCACTGCTTTACTTGGCGTTTCAGAGCAGTCAGCGTGACGTGAGCCCCGCCTGGTGAATTTTATTGTACGCATCGCACCTCGTTCGTTAGTTCGAAGAGCAGGTTCGCCTCCTCCCAATGAGAGAGTCTTCTTTCGGGGCTGTTCGTGTCGTCCATCCTGCGTGGCAAAAGACGATTGGAAAATGGATGGGGCGTATGACGCGAGCCTGGAGCTCCAAATTGCAGCTTGCACGGGTCATTATCGGTGCCGGAGTAAAGCAGGAAAGTTGCTATGCCAACAATCCCTGCGCGTGCCGAACCACGCCGCCAATCATGAGCCAAAGTAAAACAATATGCTCCGAAGCGTCCAGGTCGGGTGCTGTTTGAGTGCTCGTGCGACTGCATGCGTCGGAGTAAATGGTCACTACATTGAAAGCCAACAACGTCACATGTCCAAAGAACATCGTCGCTCTTCGAAGGCTAGAGGCAGAGGCGACGCCGACGCCGGGGCCGACGCACGGCCCTCGTTCGCACGACCACCAGGCGCAAGAGCAACACCACCTTCTTCGTACCCTTCACAACAGCCGTCGCCTGCACGTCGGCGTTCGAGGTCCCGAGAACACTCGCGGCACCGCTCAGACTGGACTTCTGACGATGACAGCTGGTCGGATTTGGAGCGTCGTAGGCGAGGTGAACCCCCACAGCCACAAAAGCGGCCGAGGACGAAACCTCATAAGGCCAAAGCATCACCCGCTGTGTCACCAGTAAAGAAAGCACGCGTCCGAGAAGGTGATGACCACGAACACCGGCGTCAGCAGCAGCGAGATAGGCACAAACGCAAGATTTCCGAGCCACCGATATCATACGACACAGCCGACAAGGAGCGTGATCGCGCCAAATACACCTCGGGCTCCTCTGCGACCAGTGGCACGCAACTACTGAGTTCCAATGCCTTGTCGAAGCTCAACGAAGAGAATGACCTAGCCCAATTCGACGCAAAGAGGAAAGCTAGAAAGAAACGGGAGAAGGAGTACAAGCAGCTACAGAAAGACGCACAACACGGGAAAGAAAAGAAGGGGCGGGCAAAGAATAGAGATGTTAGCGGCGCCATTCTCGAGGAAGGAAGGGGAGGTGAGAGGAAACGTCGCAAAGGAGGAGACCGAGCTGGTTACGGCTATTACGACGATTACGACGAGAAACGAGAATCACGAAAAGAGACGAGAGCACCGATGAGCACGAAGAGAAAGAGGTGGATACTTGGTGCAATCGCGCTTGTTCTGCTGGTCATTATAGTCGTCGTCGCAGTGGTCGCAAGTAAAAGCAAGAAGAAAGCTGGAGGAAACAGCGGCGACAGTGATGATGAAGCGAGCTCAGCGAACACCCCATCGAACAACTGCGATGCAGATGACACCCCCGAAAGCGCGAAAGGCACATACCTTGACATTTCTACATGGCTAGATACCTCGGATTTCAATTGCACATATACAGCCGAAACAGTGGGCAGCTTGTCCGTGATGGGACTCAACTCGGATTGGGATGATTCGGCTCAAGCAAATGCGAACACCCCTGCATTAAACAAACAATGGCAATATGGCAAGATGCCTGTTCGAGGGACTAACATTGGAGGCTGGTTGAACCTCGAGCCCTTTATCACGCCATCGATGTTCAACTACGCAGCGTCTGACAACGTAGTCGACGAATGGACATTGTGTCAGAAGCTCGGTCAGAACTGTGCCCGCACTATGGAAAAGCATTATGCTACATTCATAACCAAGTCTGACTTCCAAGCAATAAAAGATGCTGGCCTGGACCATGTCCGTATCCCTTATGGCTATTGGGCAGTAAAGACCTATGATGGCGATCCATACGTCGAACAGATCTCTTGGCGGTACCTGTTGCGAGCAATAGAATGGTGTCGGGAATATGGTCTGCGCGTCAACCTGGATCTCCATGGTGTGCCAGGCTCTCAAAACGGTTGGGCTCACAGTGGTCACCAAGGAGCCATCAATTGGCTGAACGGGCCAAATGGAGACGAGAACGGGCAGCGCAGTCTAGATATACACGATCAGCTGTCGCAATTCTTTGCTCAAGACCGCTACAAGAACGTCGTGACTCTCTACGGCTTGGTCAATGAGCCGAAGATGATCTATATGGATGACCCTTCAAAAGTCATCGATTGGAACGAGAAAGCGATTGCGCTAGTGCGCAAGAACGGTATCGAGCAACAGATAGTCTTCGGCGACGGCTTCCTAGCTCTGACAGAGTGGGACGACACGATGAAAGGAGTTGACAACAAACTCATGCTCGACACACATCAATACCAAATCTTCAATGTTGGACAACTGAAACTACCACATGCCGACAAAATCAACCTGGCATGTTCTGGCTGGACAGGCATCATGACAGTATCGAACAATCCTTCGACTGGCTGGGGTCCAACCATGAACGGCGAATTTTCCCAGGCCGATACAGATTGCACGCCCAACCTCAACAACGTAGGGGCCGGCTCCAGGTGGGCAGGCAACCTCAACACGAATACCGGCGCTGGCGCCGTCGTTGTCAACACACCAAGCTGTGCAACACCACCTTGCTCGTGTGCGATGGCAAACGCTAACCCTTCAACATATACCAGCAGCTACAAGCAGTTTCTGCAGATGTACGCCGAAGCACAGATGCACAGTTTTGAGCAGGCGCAAGGTTGGTTTTACTGGACTTGGAAGACGGAGACTGCGACGCAGTGGAGTTGGAAATTGGGCCTAGCTGCTGGAATACTGCCGCAAAAGGCTTATCAGCCGAGTTTTAGATGTGACAGCGATGTACCGGATTTTAGTGACTTGCCAGATAGCTACTGAAAAGACGCAACGAACACGAAATGGTGTTGTCGGGTATGAGCTCGCAATGAATGCTGAATAATTCCATGCGCAATGTGCAATGGACCATGAGGCTCCTTTTGTCATCATTGAGTTCTAGGGTGCCACAACTGCGTCACTCATATCTTGGCCTTTGGCTCTGTTCCCTCCCTCTTTCTATGCGTGTAGCTAATCCTCTTAAACTTTTCCAAGGCCTCACCCCACAGCTCACTCCTCAACAATCCGTACACGCCCATGCTCGCTCTAGGCGCTTGCTCAGCTGCAAGTTTACACGCAACCTCCAACATCTGGTCGGGCTCCGCAATAGCATCCACAATGCCATCCGCAAACGCCTCCTTCCCAGTCCACTTATGCGCCTCAAGCAGCATCTTCCGTGCGATCCTGGGACCCAACTTGAGTCTTGGCAGCGCACCGATGCCCTCAAAATGCAGCCCTAGATTGACGGGAGGCATTGAAAGGAACCCGCGTTTGCTGTTCATGACGCGGTAGTCGCAGGATAGTGCGAAAGGGCCGGCGCCGCCGAAGGTGTGGCCTGTTATACAGGCTACGGTAGGAAATGGATAGTCGACGAGCGTGGCGAGCAGGGGGTAGAAGCCGTCGGCGTTGGCGTATGGGTTTGTGTCCGATTCATCAAGTTCGAGGCCCGTGCACCAGAACTTATCAGAGAAGGAGGTTATGACTACTGCGCCTGTTGTCCCTGTTAGCTGGTGACCAAGAGCGATTGCTGTGACATGCAACTGAATAGGTTTAGGTTGGCGTAGAGCGTGTGCCAGCCTCGTGAAGACTTGCTTCATACATAAGGCCTAGCTTACCTGGTTGACCTTTCTTGACGAGGTCACGCTCGATATGTCGGAGAGCGCGGATGATGGTCTGAGCATAGGCGGAGTTCAATCGGTTCTCGGGCGGCTTGTGCATTGTTATGATATGCACGCCGGCATGTTCGGAGGGGGAGGTAATGGACAGGTTGTCAAAGGTCGGCGAAGAATTCCCCATCTCAACGATCGTTCCCTTCAAGTGGTTGTTGTTCTGGCGAAACCCAATAGAGACCAGAGTCTTAAAATCGACAGCTGATATGAAAACTAGCGAGGATGATGCAGTTGCTTCCCAATAATACACCAAGATATGTATTGGTTAGACGTTCAGGGGAGGAGGGGATTCTAAGCAGGAGTTACGCAATACAAGACTGTACTCCAAAGGCAGGACGTGAGGGCCTTCTCGTCAGTAGACACTCTTGACGTACGGTTTTCTACGACTTGTTGGGTGTTTTCACTTCGAACGATGATCCAGTGCGGAGAGGGTCGATCTCTAGGTCGAGTCAAGCCTCGGTTGTTCTGCCACTCCCCGACCGCTCGGCGACTTGTCAAAAGCAACGGGTGTCTGCTGTAAGGCTACAAAGCCTAGCCCAAGATAGCTAGTTTCCAAGATGACTCAGCCTTGCAGTGTAGCGTCCCTTTTCCAGGGTCACAGGCGCCCTTGGCATGGACTTCATCTGGATCACAAAGTTGCTGATGGGCGCTTCTACCATGGAGGAGACATTGTTTGTCACATTCTGGCATGAATTGTAATTCACAAGAGCATTTTCATTCTACTGTATACTGTGAGCCGGGCTGAAAGACGTTACGGTCTGTGCGTTGTATTGTACAGAACGAATTGCACATTCCTGACAAGCATGATCCTCAGACTGTCCGAATGCGTGGGATGCATGGTCGGCGCTTCCCACAAACTATCCTTCTTCCACCATGCATAGCTCAAGCCATCGAGGGATGAACCCCTCGTATCGACATGAAGCTATGACGAAGAAGGAACGTGCTCATGCACTTTCCCAGTTAACACCCCCACCCATATTATAACCTCAGCGCCTACCTCATTTTCCGATACCAGTTTGCCGAGCGCACACTGCCGTTAATGCCTCTTGTCTCTTGTCTCTGATAGACAATCTGCGGCCAAGGAGGACGCCTTGTTTGTCTGACCCTCGATGGCTTCAAGCATGCCGTCTCATTGTGTACGGTGAGTAGTACGAGGATTGCCTAACTTCTGACTGTGGGCTGGTCACTTGTCGGCCTGAAGCAGGGTTGACGCTACCATAACCGCTTGAGATACTAGGCCCCCTTGACTGGGTGGAATAGGTGTATGATGATCCACTGTCCGGCGACAATGGATTGGAGGCCAAAGTTTCAAACCCCGCCAGCCCAGAAGTAGACCTCTCGCCACGAGGCTGGAGAGCAGAGGAGGTTCGACGCGATTCCAGCTCGTTGATCTTTTCAATGAACTGAGCCTTTTCTAGCTTCGCTTTGTCCAAGCTTGAAGCAAACTGGCTACCTTGGGGTGCCCATCGGGTAATGTTTTCAATGGTCTTCTGCAAACGGCGCTTCTTCACTTCGATCTCCTGGCATACTCGGCAAAGCTCTGGACTGCGATTGACATTTTCGGTGGCAACCAACTTCGCTCCACATGTCTCACCTATACGGTGCTGGCGTGGGCATCGTTCTACCATGTTACCCCATTTCCAGTCACCACAGACATATCTCGTTTGAGCAAAGTAACACATGGTGGCTGGCACAGGTCAGGCCTGGCTCGACAAGATTGAGGTACTGTGCCCGGTCTCGACAGTGGAACCTCAATGGTTATTGGCTCCGTTCAAGGTTTCCTGACCACGTCAGCGTTTACAATGGTATCCAAATGCCAATATCCCGTACCAACAGTCTCCTCAGAGCCACCGGGGGCCGAATTTTGATTGTTGTTGTGGAGGGCCACGCCACGCACAAGGGCGTCACGATATTGACACAATCCAATTGATGAGGCAAGGTCAATGGTACTTTCGTACTCGAATGGTCTCACCTTCTATGCCGACAGACCATGTCAACAACCCTATCCAAGAAAGGCTGCTCCTGGAACGGAGAGAATCGAAATCGTACTTTGTGCTCGCGTGGGTTCGCTATTTAACCTGCTGAACCTTGACGATGTCGGGAGTTATGCCTGCCACTCGACCGAATCCTAGCAAGCAATTTCTCGACGCAATTTGACATGACGGCTGCCAATCATTGCAGTGCTTTCAATAGATGTTCCACTAAGAGGTCGACGCGAGGATCACCCATTCTCAATCTCATGGGTTATGATGCATTCAGAGATGTTTGTTGTCGTGGCGAGCTGGACCTTGGGCACGGCTGCTAGCCTTCCGCACTTTGACACACATCAACAACCCGATAGCGGACGGCTCGGCCCTGTGCGGGTCTCTGTGGATCGTCCTTGTGCTGTCGTGTTACAGTTGTGATGCTCGTCTCTTGAGCATGATGTCTCGATGGCTGCATATGGCTTCCGAGCCCCATGGCAAGATCGATTTCGTGGCACCAATAAGTCACTGCCTGTAGCACTGCTTCTGGGTCTCGCGTGAGGATCAGGTCACGATCTTGCGTGCGGCAGCCTCAGCGAGCACCACGAATCCTGCCTCAATGAGGAACGCTGCTTGCTCCATGCGGGCGCACTGCGAGCACTATGTCAGGCATGTCAGCCTGTGCATCACGTTGGGCATCAATCAATACTGACCTGCTTGATTACTAGGAGAAAGGTTAACGGGCGCTGCTGTGCTAAGCTCGATATATGGAGCTATTTAGACTTTGGCTCACAATGCCTAAGCGGGGCCGATACACGGCCGATATACTGCTGCCCTGTGTCGTTGCATGTCGGCATGTCCACAGTCAAAGTTTGGACCGTTTGTTTACAGTGTTTCAGCAGATAGGTGATACGCGATTCATACCCCGACCACCCCATTTCAAGCGATCCAGGAACCCAGCATCGCCATCTTTGGTCATTGTGACGCATGTCGGCCGGCATTACAAGGTACATGAACGCCTGACACGCTGTTTTCAACAAGGAACGCTTTTCTAGAAACAACGTGGTCAACGAGGACCACCGACCGTTCTCATCGTTCAGCTGCTGGAGCATCGGGGCGCTATTGAGTGTCAAGGCTTGATCAAGATGCAAGTGCAGCTTAGCGTGGCCACGCCCGCAGCTCCTTGCCGTTCCGTCGAAGTGTTGGCATGGTCGTGCCAGGATGTCCGTCTTTACGACGCTTGACGCCATCGTCACAATGCATGACCCGCGAGGATAACCGTCTCTGTAGTATCTCTCCATGCACAACAAGCCATGGTCAGAGTGCGTGTCGGCGGAAGATTGGCTCGAGCTTGACTTCCTTCGAACTCTCATCCTGCGGGCCTACAGAGGCATCGAAGTTTTCGAGTCATACTATGGGCTCCAGCCTGCTGGATTCTGCTTCTCCTAGACGAGGGTCATGCGGAGTTGACGCAATGTACTGAACCATTAATTGGCTTCGAGTCGTGCATACAGTCCGCCTCCATTTCCTCTTGCTAAGTATAGGCATGCGCCTATGGTGATACCGTGCATGCCTCAACCAAGTACTGTTTCAGGTCTGGTCTTTTCAGCCGCAACGGATGCATGTTAACACAGCAAATTGCTTACATTACATAGTCTCAGGCACGATCGACCTTGCAGAAAATAGGTCGGGCGAAATCAAAATCTGTGAGATGCAATCGGCAGTTATGAGAGTGCATGAACCATCCCCAAGTCTTCATTTATGCATGATACACCTCCCGAAGCCTATATCCAATGACACGTCAGCGGTCTTGAGCCATGCAGGACCCCCTGGTGGTTCAATATGCGCAAACGGAGACTAGACTGAAGAGAATCAGCTTCGCTCCATCCATACAGATGGAGAAACTGTTATCCATCCCAACGGCCAACACATACCCTCGTTTATGCCTCACCATCTGGGTTCCAAAGCGTTAGAGCGAGCAGTAACGTACGCCACAAAAGCCATCAAAAACTTTCGTTCCGTAAGAGGGAAACCTCTCTGCATGTTGACCAGAATGAGAAAGCAGATCTTCGAGAAGCCTTTCTTCTCATACTCCTACGCCTATCAGGTGTGAGCAGAAACAAAACGAACCTGCTAATTGCACGCCTCGCAATCATTCCAGTTCCTTCTATCAAGGTCAATTCTTTATATCGGCTCCTACTTGCAGTCAGTCCCCTGCGTTACCTAAATCTGGGCACAGACCAGTTCGCACATGACGATTTGAACATGCATGCTGCTTGGCATCAAGGAGAAATCAATTTCATTTCCGTCAATAACAACGTGCCTGTCACGGAATTTGACAGCTGGCACATGATTGCTCTTTGTTCCATGCTACACGATCGCTCCGAGCCAGGTGTATTGATAGCAAACAGCTTTTGTCAAACACACCCACCCACCGCATGCATTCCACGTCACAACCTCAAATCTTGATGCAAGCTGTTCGCGACGGGGCACCCGGCCCCTTGCCTCTACAAATCCATGCTTTACAGAGCCGGCTAAGTGCTCGGTGAACTGACCGACACGGGGAGCTCTTGTTCTGCCCGACAGTGGCGAGTCCTGCATGACGATGCCGTCTGCTAGCATCTGCTTCTGATGGAAAGCGACGGACCACAATGATCTGGCCTGAGCTAGGATTGAGGTAAAGGGACACGAACGGACACGAATACTGGCAACATAGCCAGGTGAGCTCACTCGAGCTGCTCCCACTGGCAGTGCATGCTACCCGCTACCTAAGTCATTGACAACGAAGACAGCAGAACGTCGAGCCACATGGCCTGCTACGACCAATGCTTCCGAAGGGTCAAGCAACAACAACGAACATCGCGCGGCATCCATCAAGACCATCATGCTCCAAACACACTTAAGCTTGACCAGGAGACCACGCCCCACTCCAGAAAAGCACGCTCCGTGGCAGTTCTGCAGCGCGATCCAGATCATGTCGCCACCCGCTAAATCAGCAACTGAAAATGCTGTATCAAACGACGCGAGCGACCCGCGGGCTCGGCCATAACGACCTCAAGGGCCAACCTACCTTCGAACCGTCATTTGCTCCCCCCAGCATCCAGTCTATCCGCCCCTCTCGCGTCTTGAGAGAGCACACTGCGCCACCACATCAAGGGAAGAGAACCAACGACTGGCACGTCAGAGGATGTACTAGTAGTGAGCAGACAGCGACCAGGATGCATTCGCGACAATGTACGACACATGGATTAGACGTAACGAGCAAGGAACACCAGCGCTTACAACTAGCGGGCACAGAGCGGTTCTGCTGGGCTGGGTTAAGGTATGCTGGTGGACCACTGCTACGAGGCTCCAGCGGCATGTTTGACTCTATTTCGCGAAGCTTGCGCAATGGGTATCTTGTATCCGGGTGGTTGCAGTCTGCAGTCTGCAGAAGTTCAGGCGAACTGTCTACTGCAGCATGAAATGATGTTTATGCTCCCTGCACCTGTCAGAACCCCACTCACATAACAGTCACACTTTGTTCCACTGCGTACTAATCCCCTCTACCAGCACTGCTATCCTTCCTGTCCAATTTACTATGCAATCTATGTTCCTTCATCCCCAAGCCAGACAGCGCCGCGAGCACAGCAAGGCCCAGTCCACTGATAAAAGCGCCTCTGAGCGCATCCATATAGCAATCCAGCACCACATCTCTACTCCAGCCCTGCGGAAACTCATACCCCTGCTTCAACCCGTCCAGGCTATTTCTGATCTTCTTGATCTCGCCCTCAGCACCAGGCAATCCACCGTATTGATCCCTCAGCTGGTGCGTTAAGATGTTCTGGAACACCGCGCTGGCAATCGTGATACCGATCGTGCTGCCTGTCGACCTGAAAGCGTAGGATGCCGCCGTAATGACAGCTTGGTATTCATGCGGCGCGGCACTGATCATCGCGACTAACGTCACGGTGAGCATTCCGCCGTAGCTGAAGCCCAGTGGGCTCACGTAGACGAATGTCGTCCAGCTTGGACTGTTTCGGTTGAAGGTGCATATGAGTGCTGAACCGACGAGGTAAATGGCCATGTTTGTGACCATGAGCCAGTAGTACCGGCCGGTACTGCGCATGATGTAGCCGACGGCTAAGGATCCCGCCGATGTCGCCACTGCGAAAGGTACCACCCGCAATCCTGCCTCGGAGGATGTGTAGCCCAGGATGGACTGTAGGTACAGGGGAACGAAGTATAAGGCCATGAACGAAGCCATTGTCGCGAACCAATTTGTCAGACAGGCGCAGAGAATGGTGCGGGTCTTGCCGATGAGGACGACTGGAATGATCGGCTCAGGAACGATGCGCGGGTTGGATTCGACGTAGATGAAGAGCAGCAGGCTGAGCAAGCTGACGACCAGCGCCGTAATGACAAGTGGATGCGACCATGGAAGCTGGTTGCCGCCGGTATTAAGGCCCAGCAATAGTGTTGTGACCGTCACGACCAGAAGCAGAGCTCCAAGGAAGTCAACGCGGGCCAATGCGGCACGCAAAGACTTGTACGGACGCCGCACCGGTATATCGACAAGCACATAGACCAAGATAGCCGAGACGAGAATGAAGGGCACCTGGAGCAAAAATGCCCAGCGCCAGCCCTCGATCAACCGACCGGCAATCTTGATGTGCAACTTGTCGGCGCAGAGACCACCGAAGATGCCGCCTGTGCCCATGCCCAAACCAAAGACCAAATTGCCATAACCCTGCCAAACGCCTCTTTTTCGCAGCGGTATGAGGTCCGAGGTGACGAAAGTCGAGATGCAGCTCAACCCTCCACCTCCACATCCCGCAACAACCCGACCGAGGATCAGCACTTCGGCGTTCGGGGCGAGACCGCAGATCAGAGTGCCAATTGCAAAGAAGACGTTACTGAAGACCAATCCGGCTTGACGGGAGAAGATGTCCGTCAGTTTCCCACTCAACGGCTGGCATGCCGAGTTCGCAATGAGATAGCCCGTCGCAAGATAACTGAGCAGCGACAGCGAGTTGAGTGAAGAGCTGATGGGACTGATTAAAGTCGCAACAACCGTCGTGTCGAGAGCTGCGAAGAAGACACCTACCCAAAGTGATGACATGATGGCAATCTTGCGAGCTAAGGGTGGTTCGTCGACGAGTGCTGTATTTTCATCGACATCGCCAGCTCGAGGCTCGTCGGTGCCATCGTATTGGTCACCTTGTGGTCGAGGCTGGGCTTCAGTTGCTGCATGACTATTGGACATGCCAGATGTGTGACCGTCACCGTCCTGACCCTGCGCGAGCAGAGGACTGCGTTCTGACGACGCAGCTTTATTGGCTGCCATGATGGGACGACTCTTTTTCCTGCAGCAACGGCACAGCTGAGTAAGGTGCAAGAAGGTGCTAATGCTGAGAAGGTAATTACAGGGAGCACAACTTGAACGCACGGGCTACTCCGATCGAAGTTTGCCGTGACGTTTTCTGTGGTGAAGCAGATGCAGCTTTGGACCTTCCTATTTGAGCTTAGACCTGTGTGAATCTCTGGACCAAGCTCATCAGCGTCCTCCCCCTGACAGGTTAAAAGACGCTGGTCGCAATCACGATGATTTCTACGAAAATAAGGCAGAGGTATTATATCCACAAGCTGAGCGAATGCGCTAATACCATGACAATTCTCTACAGCTTCGCCTTGGATTCACCCCTCTGCTCATGACCATGCACACCCAGCGCCAACTTCTCGATACGCCTTCTGGCATTATCTGCACCTTCGCCCATTACGATCTCCTCAGTCCTGAAGTCAGGGTTGAAAGTCTGCAGGTTCAGTGGGTTCTCTAGATGCGCCTTCTGCCACAAAGCGTTGTACACGTCTCCGTCGTACCTTCCCAGAGCAGACTCGAGCAGATAGTCAGGAATACTCCAAGCATCAACCAGTCGCACGGCATGTGGTCGGATTGCTTCCATGAGCTTTTGAATCGAAGGTGTGATATTGTGCAGCTGCTGAGGTTGAAGAGCGCCGCTGAGGACAAACTCGGATGATTGAAAGTCGATAGTAGACATAGCAAACAGACGGAAGAGATTTTTCATGACATCGTGGGTGGAGTTGTCCATTGGAGGGTTTGGTGAAGATTCGAAGACCGCCTTGTAGAAGTTTGCAACTAATAGCGACTCCGAGAATGCTCGTGCAAGACGGTGGAGGCTGATCATCAGACTTGTCCAAGGCTGCTTCTGCTCGACTCTTGCTTCGTAAGCTTGGTGCGAGAGGAAAGACGTCCGGTGCTGAAACGCCTTGACGATATCTGCCTCGTTACCATAGATGTCGAAGACTCCTTTAGATCCGCGATTCTGCAGGAACAAGCGGAATTGCCCATCGATCGGCTCACCCCTCTTTGCGTCAGGGTAGGCGTCTTTCACCGTCTCCGTCATCCGCTTGATGAGGTAGCTGGCTGTTTGCTGGGTGATCATCCAGTTGTCGCCTTCTACTGTGGGTTTGGAAAGGTAATCGTTGTTGAGCGGGATGATGCCGCTTCCACCACCGAAACCATGGCCGCCCAGTGCCCGTCGACAAACCTCAATACCGTCCGCTGCTATCATCGTACAGCAGGATTTGAGACCTGATGATGCAGCGTGCATTTCTGCCAGTCGAGTGGTGTCGCCACCTTTCTCGATCTCAGCTCGGGTATCCCAATAGAGATTGTGCATGGCTTCGCCGGTGTAGTGAAGAGCGTATGTTGCCGCAAGAAGTGGGAAAATTCTGACTTGCACTGTAGGGTAATTTAGTACTGCGACTTCTGGTGCGTTGTCCTTTGCGTCTCGGTCTTGGAACTGTCTCCGGATCGAAAGATATCGAACCGCGATTGTGCACGCCCTAGCCAGCACCAACCTAGCGTGCATGATGATCTGCGCGCGAACGTAAGTCAAAGAGCCATAGACAAGCGCTTGGTTCTTTGGCTTGATATACATTCCTGATTCGGAATCAACGCCAGAGTATCGAGATAGCAGGGCCGAATGCGACACTTTGAGGTTTTTGAAGAGCATGTATCCGTTGTCCATAGCTGTGTAGCCATATTTAGGCCCAATATCGCCAATCACGATGCCTTCCAAAGGCTTGTTAGTTTTCATGTCTCGGATTTGAACTATGAATTGGTGAGGGCCATGCGACTTGAGCATGCCAGTGCTCTTGTCGGGGAGCATAAGTTGGGCCACGACGATGGCATGATTAGCCGTTCGGCCAAGAGATCCGTTCCACCACTTCGATGCGGTCAATGTAGGGCTGTGTATGGTGAAGTCTCTGGTGTCAGGGTTCCATCGGGCCTCGCACTCGATACCCCTGACATTGCTGCCGTGTCCAAGCTCTGTTTGGCCGTAGCATCCGATGATCTCCCAATTCTCAACCTTAGGCAACCAGTACTTGAGTTGCTCTTCGTTGCATTGTTCGCGGATGGATGTGGCGAACATGACAGTCTGCAATGCGTATGGGGCCATCTCATCGGTGAGGTAGTCCGCCATTTTGTAGTCGTCCATGTCCCAGCCATGTTCCAGGGCTAATCTTCTCAAGTCCTTGGCTCGTGCTAAGCCAAGATGATATCGATCTGGTCTGGCAAGGTTGAGCTGGTTCTTCTTGCAGAAGTATGGTCGTTTCTCGATAACATCAAGGATCTTCCTCTGCCGCTGGAGGAACTCACCTCGGTGTAGCAGGTGCTGAGCGAGCTGATCTATGTTGACATTTGAGCCAGCTCGTTCTTGAGCTAGGACATCTGGTCCCTGCGGATCAGCTGGCTTGAGCTCTGCAGAAAAGTCCGACATTGTGCTGGTTCTACTACCTCTGAATGAACTATTCGAAGTTCGTTCGTGTTCTCGGAGTCTGATTCCTGGCTACATTATTTAAATGTTGACTTCTTTGGCCGGGTGTCGGCTTGTTGGCCGTTTCGCCATCGAGAAGCTCTCCTCATTGCGGACCCTGAAAGATGTTGCCGAGGCTTAAAAGAGATGAGGAAGCACCTCCAATTGGCTACATATGATCGCCTGATTGTTGTCCATGGCTCCTACTTTGCATATCATGCCACTGCACAGAGAAAGAAGTTCATGATAATTGCTTGTCTGCAGTACGCGAAAGCTTGATCGACCGCCGGAAGCAAGTTGGAATATGTCCGAAACCAAGTGGGATAGGAGGACATACATCAAACCCCAAAAAGCTGAGGACCACGTGTTGCCGTGCGATGGACTCTTTACGAGGCTCTTGGCGCTGGCAGCTCGCTCAACTCGCAGACCGGTAATACGCGATCTGAATGAAGGAGTCGAGAAGACTTCTGCGGAACTATTGAGTGACGTGGTCAACTTCAGACAAGTGCTGCGGTCGAGGCTTCAAGCTCAGACTTTGCAAGCCCTACAGGATGGTGAAGACGTATTCATCAGTCTGCTCGCTCCCGGAGGCTACGAATTCACGGTTGGCGTCCTAGCCATCTTAGGTCTCGGCGCAGCAGCCAGCCCGTTCAGTCCACACCAGCCAGTAAATGAGGCCAGCTACTATGTCAACAAGGCAAAGTCCGTGGCCGTTGTTGTTTCCGATTCAGCAAAAAAGCTCGGTCAGGAACTGGCTGCAGAGATACAGCAAACCACGAATCCGAACTTTGTCTGCATACCTGTCTCGGACGGACTGGGCCACACTTACCGACCACCTTCTTCGCTGGTGCTGTCTTCGGCCGGGTATCGAGATCCAAACAGCCCTGGCGTTGTCATCTTCACGTCTGGCACAACAGGTCCACCAAAGGGTGCTCTTTTGTCTCTAGGATCAATCACGGATGGTGCTATGTCTTTCGCTGATCAGATAAAGGTGTGCGAGACTGATACGTTACAACATCTCTTGCCAGTCCACCATGCGACTGGTATCTGGGTGAATTTCTTCCCGTTTATCTTGACAGGTGCCTGTATTGAATTCAAATCTGGGGGCTTCAGCCCGGAATGGACGTGGAACAGATGGAAGCAAGGTGGCATTACCCATTTCTCGGGTGTGCCTACCATCTACATGAGAATGATGAGATATTGGCAGGAAACCCTGAGCAAGCTTCCTCCTGCGGAACGTGAAGCCTATCGACGAGCTCCGAGCAAATTCAGAGCAGCTCTTTGCGGTACTTCAGCGCTGCCACAGCCAATCACCGACTTCTGGAGCGAGATGATGGATGGCAAAAAGATCAAGCAAAGGTATGGCTCAACCGAGCAAGGCGTTATCTTCAACATCCCATTCGAGGATGCTGATGGAGTCCCTGACGGCTCAACGGGAGTAGCATCCCTCGGCGTTGATGTTCGTCTGTCGGAAGGTGACGAAGGTGAGGTTCGGTCAAGGTCGTTCTACATGTTTTCCAAGTATATCCACGATCCAGAGGCGACCAAGGCTGCGTTCGACGAGGAGGGGTACTTCAAGTCTGGCGACATGGCTATCAGAAAAGGTAAGCATTATTTCATCACTGGCCGTGCGTCAGTGGACATCCTCAAATCTGGAGGTTACAAGATCTCGGCGCTCGACATCGAGCGGGAGATATTGTCGCTACCTTACGTTAATGAAGTAATGGTCGTTGGCGTGCCTGATGATGAGTTCGGTCAGAGAGTAGGAGCTGTCTTGTCCATTTCCGACAGTGAGGCAGCTCAAGAATACTATCAGAAGCGAAATAGGCAGACTCGTCAACTGGTTCTCGACGACCTGAGGACCGATGTCAGGGACAGGCTGGCAGGGTACAAGTTGCCGACGTTGCTGCGCGTCATTGAAGGCGAATTGCCCAAGAGCGCCACGAACAAAGTGGTCAAGAAGGTCCTTGGCCCGATGTATTTTCCTGCGAACTATGCTGAGATAGAGGAGGTGCAAAAGTGGGATAGCAAGAGCAAGCCACGTCAAGCGAAGCTCTAAAGACCGTCTGAATGACATAGATGTATAGACTGTGTTGTTGTTCCATATCTAGATTGACAGAGTCGTGAAGTCACAGAATCGTAGTATGTGCCGGGAGAGTTGGAAATAGGGGTGGGCAGCGGGACAACCTCGGCCCTAAGCTAGTTAAGGCGTGTCATCGGACTTCCCAATGGCCAACCTCCTGGCTCTGTGGTTGACGTCGATCAATCTTGAATTAATGTAACAATGAGCCGAGTATGTGACAAGCTCACAGCATGAACAGCGCATTCATTGGTGGCAGTCAAAGGTGAAGAAGATTCTGTAACAATCAACAATTAGCATCGCTGCGATTCTTCTATGACCGGGACTGTTCATCATGGGCATCTGTGCCTCATGTCTCGGCTTGGACCGTAAGACAGACGAGGTTCGTACATTCTCTCTATAGCCTTCGAGCCTTCTACTGACTCGCTTCCAGGACGAGCGACAACGCCTGCTTGCGGATGATCCCTACGCGCAACCTCACCACAACTACGGCGCGTGGCACCAGCCGCCAGCACCACAACCTAATGCTCTAAGTCCCGAAGACCAGAAGCGCGAACAAGAGGCAATGCACAACATTATGCGATGGGCTAGTGACCAGATCGTGGAGATATTTCCCATACATGCCCGGCAGCAGCAGATGCAAGCGGCAAGCGACATCGCAGGCACATCGAATATGAATGGTTCCGTGGTGTCTTTACCACAAGCCGACGATGCAGATGGCATGATGAGATCGCAGCATCAGGATATACTTCTGTCGATGATACCAGGCGATAAGTCGAAACGCTCGATACGCATATATCCAGCCAGCAGACCTGGCACCGGCGATGCGCAGTCTGTCACGAGCAAAGCAAGTCAGACGAGGCTCAATGGGTCGACGAGAAGCTCCAAGGCAAGAGAAGGCGTGTTTGTGAAGCTCAATGTCGACTTGCCGTAAGCGAAAAGGAGCCCGGTAGACATCACCCTCGTCAAAGTATTACCACGACATGACGGGTGCTTGGTTGAAGGGAAAATACGAATACCGATTTCGAGGCTAGGTTGTGAACTTGCAGCGTCCACAGTCTGGCTACAATATTTGCAAGAGAAAAGTGGGTTGACTATGTGGAACCTGCACAGGACATTGCGCGAGGAGCTGGGTCGCGCAACGTCCAGTCCAGACATACAAGCTTCGACGAGATGATCTGCGCTCCTCTCTTCAGGCCGAGCGACCCGGTGCATGACCGGTACCTCCTTGTTCTATGGAGCGCAACTTGCGATTCCTCAGCCTCGAAAAGCGTTTTTGGAGCATGCTACGATACACAGTGATTGGGGGTATATGATACCACAGCCGCGATGCCGTCTGAGCTTGACGTCGCGAAGTCATTGCTGCGGACTCGGTCAGGGTACACGTCTGTTCTGATGCAGTCTAATAACGTTGCATGGTGGGTACGGGTTATGGTTTACGAGCAGGGCGTTTCGGCAATGTTTATCGGTCATGTGGGGATGGTCATGGCGCGGCTGAGACTCAATTATTTGTAAAGGCATTGACGGTGTTGCGGCATAAGCGACACGACTCGCGTGGGTGTACAAGTAGACTACGTTATAATATGTCAAGTATCCCTCAGTCACCGTAATAGACACCTTGAAACTGCCACATGTTCGCGGGCAGCGTTGACATTTGACTCAATACTCGACATTGCTGCCCGACTGATTTTCTATAGTGGTCACTCGCGTTGGGAGATATTCGAACGTAACTCAAATCTTGCACAACGCCCTCAAGGATCAAGGGGGTGTTCTTGCTGAACACTGGTGACATGTCGTAGGACCGTTGCATGCACTCACTACTCGCCTTCCAAGAGAGTGATTGCGTCAGTCGTAGCATATGTAACTAACCCTAATGACATCGTTGTGCGGATCACCACCGAGATCCATTTGGGCTTCCACCCTGACCAGGCTGTGACCGTTCCAAGCCGCTTTCCTGCAATTGCAACTGCTAGTATGTGTTGACCTTCGCGGCACACAGCCAGGATCCTGCCGTGGCGTACACGATTTGTGCTGCTCGTACCCGTGTGTGGCGCTCAAAGAGAGATGTTACGGAACATAGTCAGGAGTTGAAGGTTGCCAGTGCTATAGGAGGTAAGCAGGCACACAGCCGAAGACGGTAGCAGGACGAAGGATGTGGTATATATTAAGCTATCCTGCTGGCCCCTGCGGCCTCGCAATCAGCCGCCTTTCTTGCGCTCTTACTCAAAGCCAATGGGTATGGGTATCGTGTTATTACTCGCATATTGGGTATCTCCTCCAAGCAGGGCCATTTGAATGCTTGTTTCTTAGTTCTCGTCCACCTCGAGTCTTCGTCGATGAACCACGGCCAACGATTACTTTGCAGCAACGGCAGCGGCTTCCTCCTTAGCGGCACTTGTGGGGTTGGCAGCAGGAGGGATAGGGTCGCTAGATGGAGTGGAGGATGGGGCTGGTGCGGCAGGATTGTCAATGCTTGGTTCTGTGGTAACTGGAGCAGCACCTGTAGGGCTTAGTCAGCGCTCTAAGTGCATTTCACAATGTCCAGACGTACCAGCTGGAGCTACCGGCCCGCTTGAGGATGGAGCAGCAGCAGTGTCGGTCTTTGTCGCCGTAGGAACTTGAGTAGAAGTTTGAGTAGGTGTGGTGTCTGCAGTTGCAGAGGGACCTGGCTCCGTCTTGCTCTTTCGAGAGAAGATAGCCTTTAGCTTGTCCATAACGTCGAGCGCTGCGTGGTATGGCAATCAGTGATGAACTCTTCGAGTAGGAGGAAGTATTGATCACGACGCCGACGTGTGTCTGTATCGTAAGAAGTGAAAGGAAATGATCAGAACGTACGAACTCCAGGCATGGTCACGGAGGCGGGATGCAAGGCTTGTATGTGCAGAACCGGCAGGATCGGGCTTCACTATAGCTAGGGATGACAGATCGTTCAAAGATTATTCATCAGCGATGGCTCACAGGAATCCGAAGATGTGGGTGAGTGTAGCGTTCGAGCGAGCTGCAAGGGAGGAGAAGAAGCGGTGACTCAAACGAGTCTGCTACAATTCCAACTTTGGTAAGGAGTCTTGGTCAGAGGCGGAGTGCACGAGTCTTGTAACAGATTAGCAGGGCGGGATGAGTGGTCGTCTGGACCAAGCGTGCTATCTTCGCGACTACGGCTCTGCTGCAGGTGCAACAGGACAGCCTGGTTTGATATCGATGCCACAGGTCAGCAAGCTCCGAAACCAGACCCGAATAAGTATCGCTCATGCTGATCGGCGTGTGGAGAAAATGATCTCCGTTCCTGAAAGTCCTTGGAAGTTCCCCAGCCATCCAGCATCGATGGTTGCTAGGCGCCTAGTATGCAGGACTGCTCGAATGTGAAGCTCCTTCATACTTCTACAATGCTGTGTGTACTCCAAACAAGGCACAGTCGGCTTCCAGATAACGTGCTAGCCTTCTTATGCCCAAATATCCTGGGAAGTGGCTCAATGTCAGATTCAATGCACAAAGCCATTCTCAGGTTATTTTATGCGTAGACAGAAGAAGAAGGCGCCGGCAACCTGCGACGGCTCAAGACCATTGCCAAACCTCCTCTACACCCGGCAATGGAGTGCTTATGAGCAACCGACTTGTGAACTTAGCCAAGACAATGCACAAAATTCACTAACTGCTGCCGGTGATATACAGGTCGATGTTGATGACTTCCTCAGCCACTTGAGATAAGTCTTTGGATACGCTAGCAGCACACCAGGAGCAGGAACAATCCCGCGGCCATTGGATTCCCATCCGGAAAGAGCCGATGGCATGCCGAAGTTGGGGTTGAACTCGAAATGATGGAAAGAGCACCTCCCCGCACGTGGCATCATACGAAGGTGAAGTGGGTGAGCACAACAGCAAAGTGAAAAGCTCAGATAATCGTTCTTCAGCCCGAGGCACTTGAATCCTTAATCACAGTCCCAACTTGACCCGTCATCATACGTATAAAGAACGCCTCGACAAACCAGTCCCAGTACTAACTCAACAGCTTAGGTTGAAGCCAGACTTTCCTGATCCTGCCCAACATGCGTCTCCCTTACGTCGACAACCCTCCAAACTTTACGTCGGAAGACGATAAGCAAGTTCTTGAACGAGTGAAAGCACGCCGGGGCGAGCGCGGTTTGCTACCACTTGACCTCGCGCTTCTTCACGCTCCAAAAGTAGCTGACGGTATGTCCATGTTCAAACCCGTGACTGAAAAACCACAGCTCATACTCATCACCAGGCTGGAATGCTCTCCTCGGTGCGATCCGTACAAAAACATCCCTCTCAGACAACATTCGAGAGATAGCAATCTGTCGTCCCGCTCTCATCAACCAGGCCTGGTTTGAATGGAACGCCCACTGCCCTCTTCTAGAGGAGTCAGACTCCTTCAAGTCCGACAAGTCAAAGATTGAGACCGTGCAGGAGCTTCATCCGACCTCTGCCGGCAGTCTCGACGACAAGGAATGGGCAACCTTGCGATACGCAGACGCTATGACGAGAGATGTGACAGTGCCGCAGGGTTTGTTCGATGAAGTCAAAAAGCTGTTCAACGAGCAGGAGGTTGTGGAGATCACGACTACAGTCGCCAGCTACAACCTTGTCTCGAGGTTCCTTGTTGCCTTGGATGTGGGAGAAGCCAATGACAAGAAGCCAGAGTTTACCACGAAGGTCACTAACCCGACAAGCTCAGACAAGAATATTCAGTCGTAACGTGGTATCCATAAATAATCTCACAATCAGTGTTTAGTGCTTTCTTGATCCCGTGTTCTGCTTTGGTGCCAACAGCGTGTGAGTCGTGTGAGACCCGCTCTTGAGAAGTTCTTCGTTCTGTCTTCAACCGTGTGAATTACTAAACTCAGTGCTCTGTAGGCTTTTGAGCCGAGCATATCCAGTGACCCACCCCGAGCAAGGATGTCGTAAATATGAACCACCGTACATATGAATAAGGCGTATCTCGTTCAACAAGTCACCACCCGCTGTGGCCGCACAATTAGGTCCCTCAGGACACATTCCTCTGCGTCGGAAACGATACTTGTGACCCTGGGGGAGGTGGAGGCGATGTTGGCGCAATATCACAGGAGGACAAACACATACACTGTGTTGGCCCCATCTATCGAGGAGAAAAGGCCCGAGACACGGAGAAGTCCTCAATAGTCAGGTCGTGCAACAGCAAATGCGTTTCGGAGGAAACGCGGTGCGAGGCTCACCACTCAGCTGTGGACCACAGGAGTTGGTGTACACAACGGACTGCATCGACAGTACTGACAGCAACTGTATCTAGTTACTGAGCGTGTTGCTCAACTCACGACAAGCCAAACCAACAGCTCATCTACACAATTCTGGGCGCAAAAACAGACAGCAGCGGGCAATCTAGTCTAAAGACAAATGTAAGAAATCAAGCATTCTTCGAGCCAATTCAGATGTAGCCAAACTGTAACATAGCATGATATTGGTCGTGTTGAGAGAATCGAGCACACCATAGGTCAAGCTCTGTCCATACTTGATGACGCTTCAGTCGGCGTTATAAAGCTACGTCCGCTTCGTAAAGGCCTTCCGCCCCTGATACTAGCTTCGTCCTCCACATCTGATCGTCTTCGAGCCCCTAACTTTCTGCCCTGCACCGCTCTTTAATGCCTCCGCTCTCTACCAGTGTCGTCGCTCCGTGTACTTCGTTCCAATCTTGGAGGGAGACCTCTGCTGCTCGGCTGGCGAGTTCTGTGTATGAGGGATAAACGTCGCCTGGACGCGGGGTGGCAAGACAAACGCTCGACGTTTGCTTGCACCCGTCTCATGTTTTCGCGGGCTCTTGGATCTATTACCTTCATCCGCCCTCGTATAATCACGATGCGGGTCTAAACAGTAGCCACCGGTGTTATCTCGATGCTCTTGTGCAGTTAGAGTGGCATTCTGGAAGCTGTTGGTGGCAGCAGGAACATGGCGAGCTTGTGGTTGGCGTACTCTCTGTCCTCCATGCTGGATTGCGAAGCCCTCCCATGCATTTATAGACTGCGTTCGCCTCACCCAAGTCTGCTTTCTGGGGGGCGATGCGGGTACAGGTGGCTTGGCATCGTCGACCCCGTACTCCTTCCCCCAGAACTTTGCTCGTGTTTCTGCGATACCCTTCAGGTCATGCTCGATTTTGATTGGGTTCTGCAGCTTTGATGGTCGAGCTGATTGTGGCAACGTGCGTCCTTGCTTCTCTGCAGTGCGATGAGATACCGAGCCGGCATTCTTGTGATAAGGTCTGTCCTCTTTCTGCTTCGTGTGGGCGTTATCAGGTTGTGTAAAAGAGGACGATCTGGTGCTGTTCGAAATCATTCTATCCAAATCCTCCCCGCCTATACTGATAGGTTCAATGTTTGTTGTTGAATCGGAGGATTCAATGTTCTTGCGACTCTCAAGACAAGGTTCAGAGGTGAAGGATGATTTCCCCAAGGCATCGATAAGGAGAGCGATGTTCTTTGACTCTTTGGTGGTGTCAGCAGTGATGATGTCGAGTCTGCTGGATGTAGGGATATTCGTATCTACAAGTGTGCAACACATGTCGAGTGTAACGAGTTCTTCTTCCGTAGTAGTACCGGTGTCGCTTGTGTCAATCGACAACATCGCTGGGATCGAGTGGTGAGTTTGAAGGGAAATCGTTCGCTCGCTTCCCATGAAGACTTCGGACGAAACCAATGAGAAAGAGGAGCGAGGCAGCTCGTAACCTGCATACGATCGTGTTGAACAGAGGTGAGGGTATTGCTTGATGACCAGACAGTTTGTGTCAGAACAATACTGAACTTCAAGGTCTAGGTACTCTCGAGAAACCCCAGTGCCCTTTGAAGGCCAAATGTTGATTCGTGTATTGGATAAGGAGATCGGTAAGGTCTTTGTTCACGATCTAAACGTAATGTCAATGACTGGTGAGGTCGTCGAGAGGGGTACATGACTTACTTTCTTTAGTCAGGATGATAAGTGCGTAAGAGAACCATTCGTGTTGAGGCTCCAACGAAAGAGCTTTGATCGTTCAAATTTGTTGACTTGGAATGTGCGACTGGTGTGCGTGTGAGGCAGTAGCGACGATGGACTGAATCAGAAAAGATTTGCGAAGGCGCACCTGCCGCAACTGAACGCGCGACATGATGGTCGTTAGTTCTAGACAGACTGGCAGAATAAACAGGAGGTGGAGCAGCACGCCGGACCGCTTCAAGTGAAGGTGAAGGTAAATTGAGTTTATATCAGCGCTGACTGTGGGACGTTGTCATTAGTGAGCAGAGGCAAGAGTCCGAACAGCACGACCACTGACTGCAGCTGAGCAAAAAGCTGCCATTGCCATGTCTGGAGGTACAAGTCGATCGTTGTTTTAAGCCACTGTCTCAGGTTCCGTCACAGATTCTGTCTCAGTAATGGTCAGTGTGAACGGCTTGATCAAGGAAGAACGAACCGAGCAGCCATGTATGTACGGGACCAGATCAGTCTTGTAGGTAGAATTCTTTGCCGTGTTGAGCTTTGAGTTACCCAAAAAAATTTCTCCATAATGGCATTCACCTCCGCTAATTCGCTACATGGTGAAATGACTGACAAACACTTAAAGGTCGAATGCGAAACAAGGACAGAAACTCAGCCATTTTACGACCCTCGAGGTCTGGATGGCCCTCAAAGTCGGTTGGCTCAAAACCCCTTCACGTACATATGGTTTTCTGCCTTTCCACCCGCAGCTCGTGTGACCTCTCTAATCTCGATGTCCATACCTACCTCGATTTTACCCTCGTTCCTCGGACAGGCCAGCATGCCAAAGCAAGGCTTGTATTTTACACCGTCATCAATGCGTCTGTACTTGCACAACGTGCTCCATGGCTCTTTCTTATTCTCCACGGCAGTATCTGGGTCAACATTCGGCACATGACACCTCGCACAACGTGCTGCAACATCCACATCGATCGACTCATTGTTGATCCCCGTCAACGTCGATAGCGAACCAAGGTAATTCCGGGGAGGGTTGACACGCAGAGTCTTCCACTCGTCTTCCTCCCACGCCTCAAGATTGTCGCTATGCACGATAACATTTGGACGAAATCTTTCGATCGTAATTTCATCGGCTCCGCTCTGGCTGAGTCGGCCATTCAGCTCTGTCAGCGATGCTTCGTTCGCTACTTGAATGGGAAGCACATCCGGAAAATTCACGAATTCTTTTCGACCTAGGTGTTCTGGGTCGCCATTCCCACGACACTGACGCGGGGTAGGACCCTTCATGACAAGCCTCACTTCCGATTCTGGATCAAAATTATGGAAATACTTCGTGACCACATCGGTAACGTCTGGAGCCGTGAATGCATATGCATCAGTCTCATACTTCCAGATCTCAGCTTCGATGAGCTCGGCATTCTTGTCGAACCAATCCTGGTCGGCGTCCAGTGGTACTGAAATCGTTGTGGCGTTGTCATAGTCTGCCTTTGGCTCTTGGCCTTCACTTTTGGTAATGGCTGGGAATGTCACTTTTAGAATTGCTTTGTCTTCGGTATCGTGCTCGATAGCCGTCTTGATCAGGGTCATCTGTGGCTTATCACGGATCGTGATGAATACCTTCTTCGCATCGACAAACATACAGCGGCGGTCATGTTCCAGACCTTTTCGTGAGAGTGTTGCCGACTTGACAGAAATCCCCCTACAACTCTTGATAGGATAGATCCGCAAATCGGTTATTTTCGTGGTCTTCGGATACGTGCCCATATTTGGCAAATTGCGATGTCTTAGAATTGTTCTTCCAAAAGCTGTAGGTGCTGGCGACCGAGAGACAACTTGCAGCTCATGGAGTTCAAGAAACCAAACGAGTTGAGATACGTCTATCCTTGGTGACGGAACGGAAAACGACGTCATCAGAATGCGCGCTTCAGCAAAGCCCATCCACTGGTGTGTCGAGCTGTCGTCAGCCACGATGACTGTAGCTAAGAACTGCGTCTTGATCTACTGCTGCATACTCATCTTACACGCGTACCATGGGCCTGTACAGTTGGCGAAGTCAGGTCCCGATTTTCGTGCAAAGAGGACTTGTTCTATCGATCGTGGTACACTCCTTCTGTCACGATGTTGTCTCGGAGCAAGGAGACATTCGCGATGAAGAGGTAGTTATAATGAAGAGGCAGTGAATCACGAAGCAACATCGTCTCTTCCCCTAAAGATCTATCTCACGAAAGTAGATTGACTATCGCTTCTCATCTACAACAATATGGTAATCCTACTGAGCTTGCGAAGTAGTGTTACCTGCAAATCTCGTTATGAAAGCCGCGACGCTGATTAGCTATAATGAAATCCGACCCTCTGATTAGCTTAAATTCATATTAATATCACGTAGAATCGTACTTTTTCGTCTATATACGTTAATATCCGAGACGCGTTTAACGGGTTTAATAAACTTATATCTTATACTTTATATCCTCTACTAAACGATAATTATTACGCTTACCTTATATAGTACTACTTTCTCTATTTTAACCTCTTTTATATATACGCCTATCTTTCTACTATCGGTATAGCTTCCTTAGTAGTAGTAGGTAGCTAGTCGCTCTTAGATCTTTTTAAAACCTCTAATCTTTTAATTAATAAACTAACTCTTCTACTAAATACTAAGAGATATACTTAGTACGATAAAGATTAGTCTCTTAAAGAGTTTTAGCTAAAGTAAGATACTAAACTTACCGCGTAATATACTAGCTATCGAAGTATTAAAGTAATAGGATAATTAAGAAAGCGCTTTACGCTATAGGTACTACTCTCTAGTCTAATACGCGACGAGCTTATACGAATACCTAGCTTTATATAGCTAACGAGGGCCTTTATAGCTTATTAGATTACTACTATCTCTTAGATTATCTACTTTACTCTTTTATCTTACGGTATTAATAGTTAAGATACTCTAGTTTAGGCTAGTACTCGTTAATTAAGGAGTTAGCTCGTTAATAAGAATAAAATTAAGTACTAATACTAATACCTATAGGTCTTCGATATATCTCGCTTAGTAGAATACCTATAAGTCTACGTTCTTTATACTTCGTTTATTAGATTTATTAACTACTAAGAGCGCTTTATAAATATATTTATAAAGTCGTTAATACGTATACTTTCTATTAATACGTAGTTTTAAAGGTAAAGTAGCTTAAATACTATATACTTAGCTCTTATAAAGTTAATTAGCTATTATTCTTTCGTAAGAGTATCGAAAATCGAATATATAACGCTTACTAGTATTAAAGATTATCGTTTAGTTCTTATTTTAGTAATATTAATAGCTATAGTTATAATAACTTACTAGGCCGTAGTTCTACTAGTTAATAGAGTCTAACTTAGCGTCGTATATCTACTTAAGCTAGTAACCTTTAAGTCCTCGATTTACTACTTAATATAAACGACTTAAACTAGCGAGAGTAACTTATATTAACTCCTACTAATTAGTAATACGTATAAAACTTCTATTAAGCGTTAAAGAATTAGTAATTATAAGAGTATAATCGTTATTAAGAGAAGTAGTTTAATATAGATTTAGATAGTAGTAGAGTTTATACTCGTTATATATATATTAATAGTAAGCGTACTATTAATAAGCTATACTTATATAGTTATAATAATAAACTCGATTTTAATAGTAGTATACTCGCTTCTTTATTATAGCTTATATAGGTAGAAGAGATACTAATTACTCGCGTATATATCTTTATTAAGATTCGTTAAATATAAGGCGCTTAGTATTAATATAAAGGTTATATTATTAACTTTCTTTATAATATAAGTAAGGTCTATAATACTCTTTCTTTACTATCTTAAGATCTTAAGCTTATAGTAATTCGGCCTATTAATATAGCTAATAACTCTAATTTCTTACGGTAATTTACGTAAGACTTTTATATTCGCTAGATTATTATTCGTTAGTAGCTTATCTTCTTTTATTAGAATTATCCTAGCTATACTAATATTAAAATTAACGAAAGTACTATTATATAGCTTTTAACGAACGAGTCTATTATTAAATAGCTAATTATCTAAGAGATAAACGATTATTCGATTATCGATATAGATCCGAAAGTAGTAATTAATAAGAGCGCTAAGATCTTCGTTATTCTAAATCTTCTTACTTTAAAGAAAGAGATTTAAGACCTATATTAGTAATTAGTATCTTATTCGTACTTAACGATACTATTTATACGCGTAACTCCTTTATCTAAGTTTAATAAGACTTAGCTACTACTATCTTAAGTATTCTTAAGTCTCTTCTCTTATAGAGAAGCTAAGTTTATTATATTTTAAATACGATTTATTTTATATACTAGCTATATTTAGTACTTACTTAAGTATCGCGATAGTCGCTTTACTAAGTATTTTTATTTTAAATATATAGTATTTAATACTATTATATATAAATAAATTAATACTAAAGTAAGTTTCTTTATTAAGAGATCTTCGAATAATCGATTTAAGTTAATACTTAATAACCTCTATACTATCTTTAAGAGTAATATACTAGAAGCTTAAGTACTACTTAATTCTATTATACGATTTATAAGTAGCCTACGAGGTACTCGCTCTTTTTAGGCTAGTTAATAATAGTAGCTTAAAGTATTTATTAAGAATCTTAATTTACCGTATCTCTTTATTACTCTCTTAGCTACTAACTACTACTAGAATAGCCTTATATAGTACTTACTAGAGTATAATAAGTAGCTATAAGCTACGTTAAAAGAGCGAATTCGTATTACTTAAATTAATATTTAAGAAAACTTATTAATCGTCGCTTACTACTTTTACGTATAGTTTTAAGCGTTTAAAAAAAAGGTTCTTTACTTTAAGTTTAATTTAGTTAACGAGTAGAATCGTTATAAGTAGTAAAGTTATAGCTTTACTTACTCTTATAATACGTACTAGTCTAACGATTATCTATTACTAAAGCTAAAAGGGCTTAATCTTATAGTTATTAAAGTATTCGCTAACTTTTAAAGTATTTATATATTTATAATTAATTTATAAATCGATTATTAGCTATAAGTAAACGAGACGCCTCTATTTCTTCGTTTAAAGAATTAACTTAACTATCTTTAATACCTCTTTACGATTATTAATTATATATAGCGTTATTATTACTTAAAGACTTACTATTTACGTAAAAAGAAAAGTACTAAGTTAATTATTTATCGCTTTAACTATCTTATAGTTTTATATACTTAACTAGGTATTAAGAAGCTAATTCGTAGTAGTTATTTACGTTTTTAGTTTACTCGTAACGATAAACGCTTTAATAACTATAATCGCTTCGTTAGTTTATTATAGCTTACTAATACTAATATTACGCTTTATACTAGCTCTTAAGTAGTACTTAACTATATTAATAAGTACTATACTAAGGTTAAGTAGAAGTCTAAGATATATAAGTAAGTTATTACTTAACTTCTTTTAAATCTTAATACTACTAAACTACTACTTTCTCTTATTTTAAAAACTATAAATTCATTAATTAATAAAAGAGATTAGTTTATATAAGAGGTTTATTATCTTTTACTTAACCTCTTTTTATTAATAAGTAGTTATATTATTTAAAATATAGATTATTAACTTAAGTAATAATAGTTTATTATCTACTAATTAAAGAATAATAGCAATTCGCTTTAAAAAGATTAATTACTATTTAAGAAGTATAAGCTTCGTCTTAAGAAGCTTAAGTAGTTAATTTATCTTCGCTTTCTTTATCTTTACGACTTTAGAGGTACCTTTAATAAGATAGCTTTACGCTCTTATACTTCTTCTTATATACTAAACTACTTTCTATAATATAAGCCTTAGTAATAAGAAGAAGATTATACTTAAGTTAAATTTATACTTTATATTCTCTTTTAAGATATCGCTAAGTTATAATATCTTAATAATATCGAGTTTAAAACCTTTTATAAGGTATTTATTTATTAGCTAGAGGCTTACTCTTAGAATATAAATTTAAATTACCTTAAAAAGCTTTTTCTTAATAAAGAGAAAGATCTTAAAGATCTTAACGTTAATAATAACTTTAATATATAAGCTTTTTAAGAGGAACTTACTTAGTAGCTTCTAAATCGTAACGCTAGTATATAGCTTAAGAACCTAAATAAGCTAGATAATCGTAATATTAATTGCGTTTATAATTAAAGCTCTTATATTAGCTATAATTTTAACCTTATTAATAACTATTAAAAGCTAGCTAAAGCTAATAGCTTAATTAACCTTATAATTAAGTCGAGTATTAAACTAAAAGACCTTAAGGTTAAGTAGCGATAATTATTTAATTAAGTTATTATCTATTATACTTAAGTCTACGCTAGCTATAAGCTACGCTAATTTCGAATTAACCTCGATAGTAAAGTAGATATAGGTAAGTTCTATATAATCTTATTAATCTCTACTACTCTCTAAGATATAGCTATAACTTAAGATCGTTTAAATTCTATTTTTAAAATAGTATTAACTAGTATTATTACTTACTCGATTAGTAAACGAATATTATACGCTCTCTTTCGCCTACTAGTTAAGTTAACTATAGAGTATAATAAACTTAGTATTTAGAATCTTTAAGCTATTTAAGCTAGTCTTTAAGATATTTAGTATCTTATTATTAACGAAAAGTTTATAATAAGCTTAAAGATACTATCTTAAATTAATTAGTATTATTATAAAATCTTTTTAACTAAGTTTATAAAGCTATTTAGTAGGTTAAATATTATACTAGCTAAAGATTTCTCTTAACTATTACTTATTATATTAAGGCCTTTATACTATAATAATAAGTTAAAAGATACTTAAAAGATAGTAAGTCGTATATTATATTAATTATTTAATATTATAATCTAGCTTAACGTTATTTAATAATAAAGCGAAGAGAATACTAAGATAGTAGTATTTAAGAAAGCCTTTAATAATCTTTATAAAGACTCGATTACTATTAAAGACTAGCTACTACTAGCCTCTTAAGTTTAGGTACTAGTACCTATAAAGATCTAGATATTCGAGAATATACTACGTATTTATAATATAAAGTAATAGGTCGCTAACTTTAATTATACTCGTTTTAGAGATTTATATAAGTTAACTTATATTACTTATACTTCTTACTAAGATATTAAAGCTATAGAGGCTACGTTTAAAGAAGTAAATAATTTATATAAGGCTATTCTACTCGCTATTAGCTATTATATTATACTAATCGAGAATATTTATTTAGAACGTAGTCTTATTAACGGTATACTCGATACTATTAAGAATATTATTTAAAAGGTTAGTATAAACTAGCGAAAGGAACTTCTCTTTACTCTACTAGTTTAGTTTAATAGTTATAAAGGCCCTTTTATTAAGGATAATAACGGTAAGTCTATAATATTTATCTTTCGCTTAAGGCGAGACTTTTATTATAGTATTATAAGCTATTTACGAATATAGTTTCTCGTTATTATTACCTATACTATTATCGTTTATAAAGCTTAAGGTATAACGATTAATTAAGTAGTACTTAGTCTTACTAAACGAGACTTTATTCTAAGACTCTTTTATATCGCTATCTTTCGCGTATAAACTCTTAACGATATTTTATTTAAGGAAGCCTTTAACTTTAAGCGCTTTAGAACTCGCTAAAGCGATACTACTCGAGTACGTATTACTAATACTATACGTTATACTCTTAAGTATATATAGTTATAGTAGCTAGTTATTTAAAGTAGCTTATTTCTACTACCTTTATCTTCGTTACGAATAGTATAAGAATAGATATAATAAATAGCGTAAAGAGGGTAATAAATATAGGTAAGTATAAGTAAAAGTAGATAGATTTCGATATAAAACTAATATAGATTACTCTTCTCTTCTTAACTATTCTTCTTCTCTTTCTCTCGCTCTTCTCTACCTTCTCTTACTACCTTCGTTACGCTCTTATTACTATCGCTACTCGTACTACTTATACTACTCTTCTTATAGCTGTACTTCGCGCCTTAAGTTAAAAAAAAAAGAAAGTGCGATTATATATATAAACAAAAAAAATTTAATAGATCGATAATCGTTTCTTATAAACCTCTTTCTTACCTTTAGTAATACTACTATCTTTAAATCTTACCTTAGTAGTTACTATTAGCTAGATAGTAACTACTAAAGCGAGATAAGAAGGTAGTAGTATTAGTTTTAGCGTATTAAAGAAGCTCCGCTCCTACTCTCTCTTAGTAGCTAAGTAGGTAGTAGTAAGAATAGACGAATTACTCTTTCTATAGATTAAATATAGGTTATACTAGGTAAACGTTAGCGTTAATAGCGTATATAGTAAGGACTAAATTACCTTACTACTAGACTATTATAACGTTTCTAATAATGCTTTAATTATAAGATAAAGGTAAAGATTAATATATATACCCCTACTCGGCCGACTTTCCGACCCGGCTCGGCCGAGCGGTGAAGCCCGAAGCCCGCAGCAGCAAGATTAGTAGGCAAACTTAGGGCGTTTTACGCACTACGGTCTATTTTATATCCCCTACCGCCCTGGAGAGGGGTGCACGACCGACATGCAAGAGATCTGAAAAAGCTCGTTCCACGCGGAGTCCGTTATCGAGATGTCGCCATGGGACCGACACACTGATCCATGTTGCCGTGGTCGCTCATACTTGGAGGCATCAGCGACCACAAAGACTCGACAGAAAATGGTACAAGAATACCACTCGATCAAAGACTGACAGATGTACAACCCAACCACCACATATTCCAGAGCATACAGCAGAGGGCCGTCCCCATTCAGAAGCCGGTCCTCTAAGCAATCCAAACTCTTCTAATTCATTGCTGCAGAGACCAGACGTTCAGAGATGGCACAGATCGAGTAGATGCTGACGTCTTTTACTGTGGTCGGGTTTCGTGCTGAATGAGGAAGATGTGAAGCTCTGGTCCGAATCGTTGAGCCCTAGTAGTGGTATCGTCGCCGCTCGGTGTCGCAGATGAACGCAGGAGGAGGGATCTTGGCTTCGCACCCTACGTTATTTGGAAACGCCAAGCTCAACGGGTTGATTCCTGCTTCAACGCCGCAATTCCCTGGCCAACGGCGTTTCGTGAAGTAGCCATGCCGTACTCTTTTCGTGACTCCTTGTTTGTCGGTAAAGAATGTCTTCGGTAGTGATATCTCAGAGATTGCTTAGCCCGATCATCGTCGATCAAACTCCTTGTATCACAGCGCTTTCATGGCTGAGACCGTCGACACCACTCAAGGGCTCCGACCAACGAGAACAACCTTCAGTCCCATTCTTCTGACCGACGCAGTACGGCGGAAGTGTCCGAATGTCATCCGTGATCCATAGAACGTTTCTTCTTGCTATCGTCCTTCGTTAGCTGGTCGTGGTAAGGTACCTATCACATCCATCTAGCAGTTCCCTGTTGTGCAAGAACTTCTGTAAGACGTTAGTGGATGCAGAGCCAGCTTTGAGACGCTTCAAGGTGGGCAACAACGCCACGCCCTGCGGAAGCAGAGGAGACGAAACCCCGCCCTGTCGCCAGGAGTCGACGCAAACGGCACAAATCCAGTACAAACATTCTTGCTCAGGTAGCGAATATGCCTGCTCATTCGTCCGCAGAAGTAGACGCGTGAGCTCTGTGCGGGATGCAGCGTACAGAGACACACTAGATCGTGCAGCAGTGAAAGAGTGGAAGCAGTACAAGAGCGTTGCCAGGCAGATGTCCTTTTCGATGGTCGTCTTGGCGGAGTCTGGCGTGCTTAGGCAAGGAAGAGCTTCAACGAAGTCGTTGTACTTGCGCATCTTGGTGTGGTTCATGTTACCAGGAGCCAAGACAAGTATTCCAGAATTGGACGCATCTACTGCGCGGCCGAGTACATCGAACAGCTCAACCGAGATTTTTCCCTTTATAACTAACAATTGGAAACCGGCAGGTAATTTGGTGAAAATGTCACGCAGGTCCTCAGATAATGGAAAAGCTGGGTACACCGGGATGTGCTCAGGCCTGGTAGCTGAGAATAGCGGTGTTCCTTCTGTCTCGAAGACCCAAAAGCTGTCGTATTGTTGCAATACACACTTCGTCAGCCCACTCTGACCTAAAGCGTTCATCCCGCCCCGCACACGTACCATCTCGCGCATGTTGAGCCGATGCGTTTCGTAAGCACCCATATCGCCCAAGAACCGGGCCAGACTTGCCAGCGCCAACACTGTGATGATCGCGATGTCGTCCATACCATTGCGCCCAGCATCCATAGAATCTTTGTATTTCTTTTGCAGACGAGCAACTGCGGATGCTTGATTTGCCCTAACTTCTCTCGATGGTCTGTTGTCAGACCGGGACATCTTTTCCATCATAGCACCCACCATAGCCAAGCCTGCAGGCATATAATCTTCGTGCCTCATCAGCTCCATCCAGTAAGACGTGAAGATATTGGTCACGTTAAAGATCGCATAAATTGGCTGATTGACTGGTGATATCACTTGCCAGAAATAGTCAACCACGGCACGTCCATAGTTGGTGCTAGGCACGTAGCCGAATGGGTCCGTGCGAGTCCCGCCTATAATCTTGAAGTCGGAAGACGCATAACCTGCTCGCCAGCTGAATTGCATTGCTCTCATATACTGCCGCCTTTTCGAAGCACCATTGCTGTGGGCGGGTCTGGAGCTGGAACTGGAACTGGAACTATCCTCTGGAGAACCGTCGTTATGCTGGGTACCTCCTGAAACGGCGGCCGCGTCGGACGCCGTTATAGTCCGGACTGAAATTGTCGAAACGCTCGTCGAATTTTGCTGATTCAGCTGGCCCTTCGATCGCTTGTTGTCCCTTCGTTGTCGTGATACTGCAGCAGCGTGCGATCGTGCTTCCGAAGTAGCAAGTTTCACGTCTGCTGAGTTCTGTCGTCCTGCATGGTATGGCACAAACAGGAAACTCTCATTTGCCATGGGGAGCTAGACCCTGAAAGGCGTGCACGAATGGTTGTGAGTCGGCCACGAGAACGTTGGACGTCGTTTAGCATGTCTGATAGAAGTGATTCGACGGTTGGATTACCGGTAGTCGAGGATCTCTGAACTGTGCCGACGATCCGACCAGTTGCGCTGGTCTGGAATGTGATCAATCAATCCTTGCCGCACAATTACTAGTGATTTGTAAGTAATGAGATGTTGGGCACCGCGAAGGGGAACGCTCATGGTCTTATTGTAGGAACCATGGGAAACGCAAATGGCGAATATGGGCATTCGTATTACGTGTGAGGTCCATGCAACTCTGCCATCAATGCACAACGTGGACCAGTCTGAAATGGATAGACGGTCGCAGGGCTCATGTGGCCCGCATGGCATAAGGGTTATAGCGTGGAATAGCTTAGAAGTCCCTAGGTGATTAATCAGGCCCACGAACTTCCAGTCTCAGCACAGAGGAATGCCCGGCAGCGATGTCGAAGCTCCCTAATGAATACCTTTGGGGACACAATCTTGTGTATAGTGACCTCTGGATTAGATGATGATCTACAACCTGAACAGATGTAGCGCAGTTTGGTAGTGTTTTTAGCTGTGAACATCGTACCTCGGTTTCGCTTTATCGGTCACTGTTTATTTAGAGGGTAGCCCTACTAAAATAAATGATTAAAAACTTATCCTCTACCTTCCGAGATCTCCGATATACCTTGGCGACGTCTTTCCTCTCTCGCTAGGCGTTAAACCTATCTCGTCAATATTCAGCGCTGTGGCTAAGGACTAGAGCGTATCGCGTGGCTCATCTGATAAGGATTAGCCTGCGTATTCACCTGCCTCATCAGAAGGACTAAACCTATCTCGATAGGTCACTGTACTTGTACACAAGATTGCGTCCTAAAGGTATCCATTAAGTTCTACTCCGAGCAACTCTCTCGTACTGGCGTCTCGCTCACGGTAGGTACTGTAAGTGCTACCTAATAACAGGGGAGTCCTCTACAACACAATTGGTATTTGTCACGAACTGAATAAAACAAACGAGTAGAACGGATACCAATGATTTCGAGGCATCCAGCCTAGAGTGATCGACTGCCATGAATCGCATTTTCGGTAAACAACTGTTCAGGCTCGGCAGAGACATCCACACGTGGCGCGGAACTCTCCTGGGTGACATGATTGGTAGTACCGCCTCCCCATTAGAGGTTTTGGACACTCGAAATAATGTTACCAATTCTTTCATTTGCCGTCCCTCGGAAATGCCTGAAGATACTATAACAAATCAGAAAGATCACCATCATCTTCCCGCATTGAGGTTCGGGGCGTCGAGACGAGCTGTGGAACGATGACACTCAATTCTCGTCACCCAGGGTAGCATCACCGCACTAGTAAACGCTTACTGACCTATAGCAGGGTTCCCACGGTCTCTCATGCTTACAGACTGCTGGATGTCAGTTACTGCTGGCGTTTTCAGCAGAGCGTAAATGGCCTCAGATCAGTGTATAGCTTGTAGGCACCTGTTAGCCCATCTAATCCTGCGCACGGCTCTGAATGAAGCAAATCGTGTATTACAAGCACATGTAAAAACTGTTGGGTCGTTGATGACATGCAGGGCTGTATTAGCGAACACTTTCCGTCCGCATTCGTCCGGAAACTCAAAGGTGACACATTTCCAAGTAAAAGTTTAGCAGATGGGGGAGTCGTTATTGCCTGTCACCTTGAGTTTCCAGCTGGAGACAATAATGACAGTTGCCGACATGACATGGTGGTGCCGCAGCGCAGGGAAATGATTACAAGCCAAGCCAGACACCAAAAAAAAAAAGCCGACCGCAAAGGGCTCGATTTCGGCGAGTGGTCCCCATAACTAGGGGCACTTCTTCTACCCTAGGGGTTGTGTCTAGGGGTTGAATCGTGCCTAAGTTTTCCACGCTCGGATTTTTTTTGAACCTAGCTTGGCGTTAACGTGGCTCGGTGGAGCATTTGGGGATGGAGTCGTGTAACCGAGGATTTGGGAACTTGTGGGTTTGTGGAGGCATTCTCTATACGAGCACAAGTCGCAATTTATGCAAACGTTCACGAAGCGCCAAAACAGGAAGGTAGCGGGTCGGTAAATTGCAGATCAATACATAGCGAGATCTACACGGACGACTAGGGTGCTGCGCGCCGTGTCCCCGTGGATGAATAGATCGCACGTGCCCACTTAACTAGTCGTCCATTCCTCAATGTATGTGTTCCAGGTAACTTATCGTGATGTATTAGCATCCCGGTAGTATCATTCGTTGGTATGCCAAGCCTTGGCGTAGCAGAGTGCAGTGTATTGTACCGAGGCCTTGTTACCTGCCAAGGTTCGATCTTCAGTTACAAACAGGATACCCAGGGGGCCCATGCATACGTATCCAAACACAGCACGAAAGCACCATGAGGCTGATGTTATGCACTGGTTGCGAGCAAGGCGTGGCTAGCATATTCTATGGCTTCAACAGACAGTCTATGCTTCTATCAGAGCGATCATGCGGTCATCGAAAGTTAGTATGATACAGCATAGCCTCAGACACTCATCTCTGCGTCTCTCCCGGAAATTTGTTCCTGTGCGGACTTGCTGCCCAGTCCGAACTCAGCCAATATGGAATCATTGTGTTGTCCAATACCAGGCACTGGGTCTAGACGCGGCTGAGCCTCACGCCCATCCATCCCTGGCGTCAACGTCGTGCGGACCGGGCCAGCTTCTGTTTCAATCTCAATGAATCTCTCCCTGGCTTTGAGCTGAGGGTGCTCCCACACGTCGCTCAACTCTCTCAATCTTGCGTTTGCAATGCCCGCCTTTTCAAGCTTCTCCACAATTGCTGCCGCAGTGTCCTCCTTGAACTTGTCACAAATGATTTCATACAGCTCCTTTCTGTTCTGAGATCTTAGTCCTGTATTTGTGAAGCGGGCATCCTTTTCAAGTTCTGGCATCTCAAGGACTTTCTCGCATAGAATGGACCATTCACGTTCGTTTTGCAACCCTAACATGACCGTCCCATCCCCAGCCTCAAATGGTCCATACGGGTAAATGCTCGCATGGCTTGCTCCGTACCTTGGAGGTGGGCTCTGTCCTTCGGACGCGTACAACAGAGGAAAACCCATCCACTCCACCATGCTTTCCAACATGCTCACGTCGATCCTGCAACCTTTCCCTGTTTTCTGCCTCTGTAACAAGGCAGCCATGATTGAGCTGTAGGCGTACATTCCAGCGCTGATGTCGGCTATGCTGCATCCTACTTTGGAAGGCTCATCCGGGGTTCCAGTAATAGAAAGGAGTCCAGCCTCGGACTGCACAAGCAGGTCATATGCCTTCTTCGTCTTGTATGGTCCATCACTCCCATATCCGCTAATTTCACACATGATCAGTCTGTCGTTTGTCTTCTTTAGTTCGTCGAAGCTCAACCCCATGCGAGCAGCCGCTCCTGGCACAAGGTTCTGCACGAACACATCGGCCTTCTTGATCAATTCCTTGAGGATCTCCAAATCTTCGGGCTTCTTGATATCGAGCGCCAGGGACTCCTTGTTCTTATTTGTCCAAACAAAGTGTGAGCAAAGCTTTCCTAGAACGCGTTTGTCGTGGTAGCGCACGAAATCGCCAGTTCCCGGACGCTCAATTTTGATCACACGTGCACCGAGGTCGGCGAGCTGACGGGTACAGTATGGTCCACTGATGACCTGTTCCAGAGCCACGACTAACACACCCTCCAGAGGTCTGTGTTGTGCGGCATTGAATACATGTGTTGAAGCTGTTTGGGAGTGCTCGTCGGATTGACGTTTCGCAGAAGTCGAAAAAGACCGATATGCCACCCAGGGCCGGCCTTGATGCCGCGATAGTGTTGACTTCGTCAAGCTCGACGATAACGATGAGGTGGGGGCTTGCGAGGCTTCACCTTGCAGAGCACGTCGGGGGAAATTTGCTGTGCTCGCTAATGCTCTCCTTGGATTGCGCCTCCTAACAACCGCGGCACTCCTCGAGATGTGTACCTGCATTATCCCCTTCGAGACCTTAAGCACAGGTAGAGCTGATGCTGTTTGAAGATGCATTTTTTTCCAGACCCGTTCAATATACCGACCACGTAAGGCACGAAACAGTACCAGCCTTCAATCCCGTCAGCAGATGAGTGGCTCTTGAAGTGTCATATCATATCCAATTTCAAGCTTCGTCGCTCAGGTTGTTCCTATTTGCTTAAAAAAGCCAACAGGTTCAAGGCTGTTGCTACGATACCTAGGTACCTTACAAGGAGCAGAGAATACCGAAGCTCCAATCGGTCAACCTCGGCATGTTCTCCGCATTCTGTTTCAACCAAAAGGTCGGACCGAACCCAAAGCGAAGCGGACTGGCGGCCAAAAATTTGGTGTCGCCGAAGAAGAGGAACATGAATCGGCACTCGAAGCAAACTCGAGCTCAATAATTGGGCTACTAGAAAACATACCGGCCTCATCTCTGCTTGGTAGCTCCTTTTCTAGCTTAGAGATGTGACCCGGGCTGTTGATACCTGTATGCCTGGGAGTTGTGGTTCTAGGGCTAGTGAGGCTCGTTGAAAACTGTGGATGTCTAATATCAGAACCATCATTTCATTGGGATCTGTGCACCATGGCTGGACGTTAATCGGTTGCGTCGACGTGCGTTTGATCAATGCAAGAGGTATGAATATTTCTCAAACATCAACACGACATACGAATACTCAACGAATGCTGGGATCATGGGATTCGGCGGCATCCCAGGCATGAATACTTCGTGGTTGCCCTTAGCCTAGACGTTCCCATTGCGCAGGGAAAAATGGTGACGAGCGGCGCGTGACACTTGCTGTCAGTCCTTTTGCTTGGCAGGTGTTTGCGTCTGCCCCTCCCCTAGCCATCATGCTGAGCAAATTAATGGTCACCCCAAAAGCATATGATGCTGCGCTGCAACGAATGGTGCACTCCGCCCCACTCAAATCATGAACCTGTAGCCCTTTTGCAACCTTCTGGCAGCCGCAATGTCGATGCCTTCAATCTCAGCCGTTTTCTTCAGTTTCGCAAGATCTCTCTCCGTCAGTTCGACATCCTCATTCTCCATTCTCTCCAAGCGCTTGTTTCTCCTTGTGAGGATGAATCTCAATCCTACACCGCAGACCGCTGCGATCAATTGAAGAGCAATGTTCAAACCGAGTGCCGGTCGATAGTACGGACGGTCTTGGATGCGGTAAGTGAAGGGAGTCCAGATGCTGGCGCTGTTCCCGATCTGTAACAATTGAGTCAGCAGCTAGACTTCTAGGCAGGGTGTACGGAGGCGTGACACACCGAATTGATGAATGCAAAGGCAGCTGCACGCTTAGCAGGCGGTCGAGGAATGGCATTTGCAATCCATGCATAAGTTGTGCCGTTCATGCTGAAAAGGAATACCTAAAGTTGTGGTTAGTGACGCGCAGAGCATGACTGGGAAGACACCTACCATCAAGAACAGGGAGAAATATCTGGCTCCAAAGTTTCCCGTCACCATGAAGATAACAAAGCCACATATTGTAACGGGAATTGGGTACCTAAATTTCTGTTAGACTGGTTCCGAGCCCCAACCGACGGAACAATGTTGGCTTACATGAAGAACCAGAACCGATTCCCGAGCCTGTCCGAGAAATGCGAATGGGCAAGGGCATAGAATGTGATGAAGATGTAGGGCGGAGCACAGAGAAGCAGGGAGACTGTCCGGCTGTACCCCAAAGTCGCTGTAAGTGTTGGGAAGAAGTTCTGAAAGCCAGCGGCGCCAGTTGTGCACATATACGCAAGAGCCAGGAGATATGTGACAGGATCCTGCAAGGCTAGTTTGAACCCACGAAGTTGAGACATGCCGCCTGCCTCATCAACATCTGCTTCTGCAGCCTCGATCGCTAGGCGTCGGTTCGCCACATGCTTCAGCTCTGGCGAAAGTGCTCGCCATGTATCGGGGAAATCGGGGAGAATGATGCAGACCAAGATGCCTACAAATACGGTGATTGCTCCTTCGATGATATAAAGCCATTGCCATGGAGACAATCCTCGGGAGTACCCAAGACCCTTGAGGATACCGGCTGCGATGAGGTTACCAAATGCACCAGAAATCAGTGAACCAGAGAAGAAGATCGACATCCGAAGATTTAGCTCCTTTTTCGTGTACCATTTCGACAGATAGAAGAGCACGCCTAGTATAATCAGTTTACCGATCTCTCATGAGCCATGAGACAACAATTCACTGACCAGGGAAGAAAGGCGCTTCAACCAGGCCAAGGATGAATCGGCAAGCGACCTTGAGAGGTTAGTGAGGGAATATGGAATGGAGGGTTCATCAAACAATCTGGCTATAGTTCGTGACTAGACTCGTCAGTGCTGATACAGTGCCCCAAAGGATGGTGAAAAAGCTGAGGCCACAGTTAGTGTTTGAGCTTTCTAGCGGAACAAATTGCAAGGTTTAGCGCGCAATTTGACGCCCTCTGTCCGGTCCAAGCAAGAAACCGCCAGGTAGGAAGCACTGACCCAAGATACAGAGAAGGTCTCCCCAGATGATTGAGAACCATATTCGATGGGACTTGGGCGATGATGTAGCCCACGAAGAGGATTGAAAGACCAGTTTGATACTGGGTACCCGTCAAGTTGAGGTCTTCCTCCAGTCCCTGGAGTCGGGCAGCTGCATAGTTGTTTCTGTGTCACGTCAATCGGCAGATAACCAAGCGGACCGTAGAATCATACCTGTCGATGTAGTTCATCTGAGGAAAGGATCAGCTACTCATGTACAAACTAGGCAAAAGGTCTATGCACATACCAGATACACCAAAACCACCATTGGCATGATGGCTGTATCAATCTTGCGCCGCAACTTCTTTTCAATCACCAGCTCCTCCTCTGTCAAAGCACCAAAGTGCATCGCCTCCTCATGGGAAAGATTGACCTTGTCGCCCAGTAAATCATGGTCGGCAACGGTATGCGATACCCTTCGGTCGTCGACCGCCACTGCCTTCTCCATACTATCTAGTTTGTATAAGCAGTAAACAGTCTGCGTACACGAAAACGAAGAGTTTGTCCAGAATCAAGAAGTGCAAACAAGCAGCATGTCACATCCTTGAGGGGATGCATAGCATGCGTCACCAGGTTATATACTACGTTGGACTGGCAGGTCGTAGCTTGGCTGCTTGATTGTTGCTTGACTGAACAAGCCACAGCGGAGCTTGATAGGCTGCTCAACATCGTATGTGTTCCTACTGTAGTCGATGTAGCTGCCAAGTTGCTTAGCTCAAGCTGGGCTTGTGGGCAACAAACCACAGCTCGGCACTACAGCCCGCCAAGATGGGGTATAAGCTTGGCTGGATCTCTTTCCACTGTCGCCAAGCCCGACGACTTTTTCGCCAGCGGCTATTGCAATTGCTCGGCAGATTCAATTGAGCTTCCTACTTGGTCCACTCACCCAAAGTACCAGGGGTTGACCAAGTACTCGCTCCCCTACGGCGTTGGTGCCGAGCTCATTACATGGGGCATTGATGAGCCTTCAGGATAGGTCAAATCAGGGCATAGATTTCTTGCCCGACTTCGAATGACAGTAGGAGAGAGGACGACCACGGACTGGGGCGAAGCTAGAGACGCAATTCAGATGCACCCCGGATACTGTCACCGAGGAGTAAGGCATGTTGCCGGCGTGTTTGCGTGCTGTGGATGTTTTTTGACAGTCCTCTTTAGACGCAATTGACCACATGTTGGGTCGAGGTTGCGATAGTGGACTGGAAATGCCGAAGCAGAATTGGTCACTTGCGGACGAGCGCTGTTCAGTGAATGTAGCTTTCTTATTGCGCGGGGTCCCGTCGACAAGCTTAGTTCTACAGAGCCTATTGGGTCTAGGCTGTCTTGGCGCTGGTCCGGGTTCTCGACCACGTGTCGTCGACGCGGTTGTCGTCCTATCATTAGTGAACACCTCGACGGAACGTCTCTCGAAACTCGACTTCATTCCCATTTTGAGTACACAAGTATTCTACCATCCGTTGTTCACTGGACTCGACACGACTTTTGAGTCTAAGCACTCTAGGCAGTGTGCTTCAGCCTGCGTGCGCCCCTGAAGCTCAAGGACACTTCACCCGTTGGCACAGGTGATTGGACCCCAGATGCAAAGATAGCAGATGGAATGAGTAATACTTTTCCATCTTGCTCCAGCTGTCGGGAGGAAGGATCGTGTCCGCTGAGATGCAGTGTACCGGAGAGGAAGGCGCTTCGTGACTGAAGTACATCGGGTGATTACCCAGATTCAAGGGCGACAGTTTGAGGCTACGGTCCTTTCTCACGAGATTTGGCTGTTTGCCGAGCTGGCCAAAGATAGATTCTAGGTGCAAGTAGAAGAGGCGTTCAGAAAGAACATGAGGCGTCTAGCAGGGCATTCGTGGTCGGCGTTCGAGACTCGTGCAATGCTTTCGTCCGGTTTGCAACCGTCAAGCTTATCGATATGATTGCCTCAATGGACATTGGAGGTGAAGGCACCGGCGGCTCACTCAGTGGCCAGATAATCAGGCAATAGCGTTCTACAGAGAGAAGCGTGGCAAGAATAACGTGGGAGTCAGCATGCTGCGGCTTAAGGTCCTGGAAGTAGCACTAACGACATCGCCAAGGAGCATATATATCAGGAATGCATTCAACAGACTCTGGAAGTCCCCACCACAAATCTGGCACCTTTCTGGCTATGGTTAACGAGTGTCTGTTGCAGACGTAGCCTACGAAATGCTGGACGATGAGCTCGGCGAGTGCCGGGGCTCTTCGATCACGTTCTGTGGCCTGCTCATTCAAAAGCTGCAAGAACCTAGGGCGGGGTTCTCGACACCTCATTCATGGTTGTCAGGTGGACGCTAATATTCAGTTCCCAGGGGTTCCTTCGTTGAGTTTGTATTTCTGTCAGATGCCTTGAGCCAATCCACATTCTCATATGTAAGACTTGCTCGACCCAAATGGTATCGTGGAATGTAGGAACGTGCTTGGTGCGTGAGGTCATCCCTTGACGGAGTCAGTATGCGCGAATCAATCCTCGACTTGAGGCATGGTTAATTTCGAGCAGTGACCCTTTTTGAGGAAAAGCAACATTAACAGGAATGCTCGAGCAGATACATAAGGCCGGCGGATCTCGCCTCTACCAACAACCAGATCAGACACTCACATTCATTCACTACCTAACAGTCCATTCTTTCAAGCCTTCCAATTCGCTTTTAAGCAATCCAAAACCCGCAACTCAGCAAACATGAAGTTCACCATTGTCTTGGCTGCCTTCTTCGCCGCTATGGCCTATGCCGCTCCATCTGGCGTAAGTGGTAACATCCTTGGTGGTGATAGCAGCAACGATGACAACGCTGTCGTAAGCCAGGCAAAGGCAATTTGCAGACAATTGGCTAACTTGGTCCTTAGAACAACGGCGACAATGGCAACAACGGCGAGTGCGAGGCCCTGGGCAAGTCTTGCCGCAACAACAGCGATTGCTGCTCCGACATCTGCATTGGCGCTCTCGGCCTCTGCATCTAAGCAGTTTTTCATCAGATTCTAGTCTGAATTCAGACGTAATACGAACACATTGATCGGCAAGGCCTGAGCTCGTCGAAGATCATGAGAGGTTCCGAGGTGGTTTTGGGAACGAATTTCGGTAATGGTTGACGATGATTGTAACACTGTTAGAGCTGGTGAAGGATAAGCAGCTAGAGCACTACTTGAAGCTGCAGTGCTCGACAGCGGAGCAGTTGTCGGGTTTTGGATAGAAAATGGAATGAATATTCCGCAAATTGCTTGTTCTCAGGAGTCCAGCTCTGAGGTGCGTCGTCAGATTTCTTGCAAGAGCATTAGAGAAAACGTGCATACGCGTTCTGATCTCTCCCCGTCTGAAATACCCTCATGCAAAGAGTACATAACACAAGTCCTCATCGTTTCTAATGAAGAGGGCAGTCGCAAACAAGGGAGATTCGAAGCCATGGCACCACAACCTGTTGGACCTCAGTCGACGCGTCCCTGCAATTAGCGTGTCCTCACCTACTTAGGCTACGCTGGCTTCAGATAGGCTCCTCCCTCCTTCCGAGCAACACAGCCAGACCTGCAGGCACGTCCAGCAACATAATGCCTCCGTAAGCATTCGTTGGGCGAATTTCTATCCACAAATAGCAAAGGTTTTTGCATCTCTCAACCTTCCAACAGAACTCCTCTCAGACGGCCCCGCGCCTTCTCGGTACCCAGAGTTATGACCAGCACAAGAATGTCGAGTAATGAAAACAACGTTCGTCAGAGTGGCAGTAAAACGAACGGTCTTTTGTGGCCCATCAACTTCGATTGTGAGTTGGCGACAAGTTGAGCATGTGTGTCCTTCAGAAGCTTTTCTCCACGTTTCTCCTCATAGCCGCACTCGAACCATAGCAAGAGCAGCCTAGGTACGGTCGATCTCCAAAGTGAACCTACAGCACGCCTTCTCTCCATGAAGAGGTCTGTTTAGGGCACAGTTTATCTGCCAAACGGTGCACGGTTCTCGAGCTTGCGCCCCGAGACATATCACTACTGTAGTGCTTTCTTGAATGCTTCGAAGCAGGTCCCCTCCTTGGAACAGTGTTTTGCATTATTGACCTACGAACTACTTGCGATCCAATCCCGAGAAGATGGGCTCAGAACGGTTGCCGTTGAGGCAGATTGGGATCTATCATAACCTCCCAGACTTTGACCCATCCCTGAAAGGGTTGACTGCAATCATCACCGGCGCCAATGGGATCTCTGGGTACTGACGACATTCGCATTCTTCAGCTGACTACAAAGCTGACCTAGGTCCAGGTTTCACACGATGCGAGCGTTGCTCGACGCCCCTGAGCGATGGTCAAAAATCTACGCCTTGTCCAGGCGGCCTCCACCAGAGCAGATGATGGGTCTTCTGACCGCAGAACAGCGATCTCGTGTCGAGCACGTAGCCTGCGACTTCCTCGAATCTGGAGAGAAGATCGCTCAGGCTCTCAAAGGGGCGAATGTCTCCGCTACACACGTCTTCTTCTACTCATATCTGCAGCCTAAGCCTCCGCCAGGAGCCCCCATCTGGTCCAACGCAGATGAGCTCGTTAAGGTGAACTCTGCTTTGCTCTCCAACTTTCTGGACGCACTGCCGCAGGCCGGTATCAAGCCATCGAGGTTCTTGTTGCAGACCGGTGCCAAGAACTATGGCGTGCATATTGGTCGTATCAGAACCCCATCTTGCGAGTCTGACCCGCAGCCGAAGCATCTCGAACCAAATTTCTACTACCCACAAGAAGAACTGCTCTTCAAGTATTGCAAAGACAACGGTGTGAACTGGAATGTCGTGATGCCTGCATGGATCATCGGACCTACCAACAATGCACAGGTCAGTCAATGGTCTGACCCGTATCATGATTTTCTCTCACCAATAACATACAGATGAATGCGTTGCACCCCTTCGCTATCTATGCGGCTGTGCAAGCTTATAAAGGCGAGCCAATTGCCTTCGGAGGAGACTGGCAAGCGTGGCAAGGACTCAGCTTTCACTCTACAGCACGGATGACGGGCTATCTCAGCGAGTGGGCGGTACTTGAGGACAAATGCAAGGATCAAAGGTTCAATGCAATTGATGGCAGTCCGTTCAGCTGGGACAGGTTCTACCATGAGCTGACCCGATGGTTCGGTGTTGATAAGGGCGTAACTGCACCGCCCGAAGATGATAGCAAGTACCAAGAGATGACGGGCAGAGCTGGAAAAGACACGCCTATGGGTTATGGACCGCCAACGAAGATGAGGGCGTCCTTCACATTGTCTGGGTGGGCCCGACAAGAAGAGAATCAGAAAGCCTGGAAGGAACTCATGAGTCAGTCTGATGGAAAGCTGACACACAACCCATTCACAGATATCGAGGCGAATTTCTCTTGTGGTGATGCGGCTTGGACTACGGCGATGCTTAGTGTTAACAAGGCGCGACTCCTCGGTTTCGCAGGTTTCGTTGACACGATGGAAGCAGTCTTTGAGATGTATCGGGAGATGGAGGATTTGGGCATGGTGCCTGCCATGAAGGTTGATAAACCAAAGGCACATATCTAATAAGTGAGGTGGAAACGCTCATTGGTGTGCAGATCTTGATATACGGACGAGGCACGAATAAAATATGCTTTGACCGATCTCCAAACCCCTCAACGTGCACGATCCATCATGAAGACATTGTTTGCGTAGATGGTGGCAAGAAGGCGTCTCACCCCTTGCTTGTAGACGAAAACGTCCTCTTAACTCATACAGAAATTGCGACGTACCTTACTCGACATCACTTCTCATACTACTGTACCTAGGTATCGTTGAGTGTTCCTCGAAGCTGTCGGTAAATATGACGTAGTCAAGTAAACAAATGAACGCGGTCAATTCCGTCCCGCCGATAAGGAATTGAATCTACACAAAGTTGAGCAAGCTCTGCTTTCGAGACGGTGATAGACGTGTTTGGAGCAGATCCTTACAACATGCTACTGGTCAGGAGGTGCAGCAGCTCTCTGCTAACCCTACGCACCAAACCCATCCCCTACACAGCAAGCTCGACCCGTCTCATCTCGACACACACGCGCAACAAGCTCCTATCCGTGCACGAAGAAGTCGAACATGCCCTACAAACAGGCAAACCCGTCGTCGCCCTCGAAACCACGATCTACACGCACGGCTTTCCATACCCGGAAAACATAGCCCTAGCGTCGCACCTCGAGTCCCTTGTCCGCGTCAACGGTGGTGTCCCTGCCACTATCGGCATCCTCGATGGCATTGCACGTGTGGGCCTGGAAACAGAGGAGCTGATCCGGCTCATCTCGACCGCAGGTAGCAAGGACACCTGGAAGGTCAGCAGAAGAGACTTGGGCTTCATCGGTGGTCTCGGTGGTCTTCGCGGGCAGAAGTTGAATGGTGGGACAACAATCAGTGGGACCATGATCCTGGCGCATCTGGCTGGTATCAAGATCTTTGCGACCGGCGGTCTGGGCGGTGTACATAGGGGAGGCGAGAACAGCATGGATATCTCTGCGGATCTTACCGAGCTTGGTCGGACGCCGGTGTGCGTGGTGAGCAGTGGGAGTAAGAGCTTCCTGGATATACCGCGGACGTTGGAGTACCTCGAGACGCAAGGAGTGGGCGTGGGAACGTTCGCTGATGGTCGCGAAGGGGATGTGGACTTTCCAGCGTTCTTCAGTCGGGATAGTGGTGTGAAGAGTCCGCAGACGATACACAATGAGCAGGATGCGGCCGCGATAGTGCACGCGCAATTCTCGTTACCTGTGCACTCAGGTTTATTGTTTGCGAATCCTGTGCCAGTCGAGGCGGCGATGGAGAGGGAGGAGATTGATGGGATTATTGCTACTGCGGTGCAAGAGGCAGATGAGATGGGCATCAAGGGAGCAAAGAACACACCATACGTGCTGAAACGGATAAGGGAGCTGAGCAACAACGCATCGGTGACTGCAAACAAGGCTCTGATTGAGGCAAATGTGGTTCGCGGTACCAAGGTCGCGGTGGAGCTTTGTAAGCTCGAAAAGCAAGACAAGGAAGATGGCGCACATGGGTGAGGTTTGTTTAACGACAAAAGCATTACAGGTCGAATGCTGCTAACAGCTGGCAGAGCACTTCAGTTTGCTGTCTCAGCATCGCCATCCTCTACCAGCTCTAGCGCTCCAGCGACATCGGAGACTGAAGCACGACTTGTCGCCCAGACGAGACATCGAAAAGAGAACGACATCCTCGTGATAGGCGCTCTTGCTGCTGACACCTCATGCGACTATTCTCCCTTCAACGCAACCAGCACTGAGATGTTGCCAACCCTCCACACCTCAAACCCAGCCTCAATCTCACAATCAGCAGGTGGTGTAGGCAGAAATGTAGCGACAGCAGCCCAATATGCTGGCGCTCAAGTCTCCCTAGCCAGTGTGGTCGCTGATGACTTGGCAGGCAAGACGCTGATTCAAGACCTGGCCAGCAGCGGCATTGATACCGAGTCACTTCGAGCTCTAGACCCCGCCGCAGGTGCGCGGACGGCACAGTATATTGCGGTAAACGACAGAAACAAAGACCTGATGCTTGCAATGGGCGACTTCTCCATTTTCTCATATCCAGAGTTCGAACAGCCAGAGTACTGGTCGAACTTGATCGCCAGCCAAAATGCGATGCCAAAGTGGATAGTGATAGACGGAAACTGGTCGACGAGCATTATTTCAAACATCCTCCTTGCCGCCAAAGCTTGCCAAATACCCGTGGCATTTGAACCCGTCAGTACAGTCAAAGCTGCTAGACTTTTCCACAAGACGAATACGGCTATGAAGGAAAAGTCAGCGGCTGTCGTGCCCGACAACCTCGTTAGCCTCGCCACGCCTAACGAGATCGAGCTGGCGTCCATGCACGAAGCAGCACAAGAAAGCCAGCTCTTCGAGTCAGACGCTTGGTGGCAGACGATCGATTCATTCGGCCTAAGCAGCTCTGGGTCGCGGGACAAGTTCGTTATGATGGCCGGCGCAAAGCTGGCAGATAACGGTGTGCCGCAGCAGATTGTTCGTCTTCTGCCGTTCGTTCCAAACATCATCACTAAGCTTGGTGCTCAAGGCAGTTTGCTGACTATGCTTCTTCGGCGCGATGATCCGAGACTCACCAGTGCGGAGTCGGCGCCGTACATCCTCTCGCGGACGAAGTACGAGAGTGGCCCGGTTGGAGGCGTGTACATGCGTCTGTTCCCGCCGGCTGAGGTGGTTGGACAGGATGACATTGTGAGTGTCAATGGGGTTGGTGACACGATGCTAGGTGTGGTCATGGCAGGGACAACTGCTGCGATGAATGCTAATCGGCCAGTGAGACTGGAGGAGATTGTTCCCGTTGCGCAGCGTGCAGCTGTATTGACTTTGAAAAATCGAGACTCTGTAAGTGCAAGTGTCGTTGGTATGAGAGACATGCTTGCCATGAGGCAATAACGCCACTCCAGATAGGATCTTCGTTTAAAGACGAATTTCGGTCGAAGATTCCATCAGGAGAATCCAGCAGAGACCGTGTGCGACTACAACGCCGGACTCGACTCATTCGGGTCACTCCTTGTCCGGCACTGGCGTTGATAGACCGATTTCTGATCAATCTATCCAATGGTGTCTTTCCAGTTTGTGCCACCCTTTTGACGGGTCTCTTGTGCGCTTGTCCAGCATGGGCTGCCTGCTTGTAAAGCCTTTTTTCGCTTGTCTACGAGTGGTCCTTGGTCGTTCCTAGCAAGAAATTCGACTAGTTTGGCCTCCGAAGTCACGCATTTGTGGAACGGGTTGCAAGCGAGGAGTACTCTTGTTTGAGATTGTATGGCCTAGAGGTGCTTCTTCACATAAGAGTGAAGGTGCGCATGACTGCAACTGAGGAAGAATTTGTCACGGCTCCGGCTCAGTTTGTCGACCAAGACTCAAGGCAGAGTTAGCTTTCGCGTGAGGGAGGCATCGCTTATGGATGGCATTTAACTGGTCGTTCACAACACTAGTCAGATGCAGTGTTTTTGCCAGAACGGGCGCGGCGTGTCAGGCATGCTGTCGTTTTGTTTACGAGCTTCCATAGCAGGCATGAACTTATCAAGTGTCTTGATGAGGTTCAAACGTGTGATGCAACTGGGAAAAGGACAAACCTGACGGAACTCATCCTGGTACCTGTGACCAGAGTTTGGTGAGCCCAGCATGCGATGCTCAGTGGAACAGAAGTATTAGCTTTGGACCGCAAGTAAGCACATGACGTGTTAACAAATAGTCGCGATGTTCTTGATGGTGAGGAGCAAGAGAGAGTGTCCTTCGGAGCCAACGCGTTGAGCGTGGTGTGTGAAACTGGCACCACCGCCCAGAAATTCAAGGTGATACGCTCCAGTACGCTTGACCTGCCCCAAAATAAACGTCCTGGAGCGGAGACGCTGCAGGGCTCACATGTTCACGCGTTTTCAGGCATTAACCCGCGTAAAGTCATTGTTTAGTTAGACACTTGAACAACAAAACACTTGGAATAGGAGCAAGCACTTCAGACACCGTGCATACTTCCACTATTTACTGGTGGACTCTTGCACTAATATACAGGTCCTCTCCGGTGTTCTTTTCCGTAACGTTCCTGCCTCCGTTTTCTTCCAAACTCATTGCAGCCTTTGTCGAGTATTTGAGGGGCACAGGCGTCACAATGGAGAATTACCAAAAGATTGAGAAGATTGGTGAAGGTTCGTTACCATACACTATGACTAAAATACAACGCTGACTCGTACAGGTACATACGGTGTCGTCTATAAAGCTCGAGACCTGTCAAATGGCGGCCGCATTGTTGCGCTCAAGAAGATTCGGCTCGAGGCCGAAGACGAGGGTGTTCCAAGCACAGCCATTCGTGAAATTTCCCTACTCAAGGAAATGAATGATCCCAACATCGTGCGACTGTTCAACATTGTCCATGCAGACGGCCACAAACTCTACCTTGTCTTCGAGTTCCTCGACTGCGACCTGAAGAAATACATGGAAGCACTACCAGTCGCTGAAGGTGGACGAGGAAAAGCACTCCCAGAAGGCTCACAGGACATGCAGAGATTGGGCTTAGGCAAGGACATGGTCAAGAAGTTTATGGCACAACTTGTTGAGGGAGTTCGATACTGCCACAGTCACCGAATTCTGCATCGAGACTTGAAGCCACAGAACCTGCTCATCGACAGAGATGGCAACCTCAAGCTGGCTGATTTTGGTCTGGCCAGAGCTTTTGGTGTGCCGTTGAGAACATACACGCACGAGGTAGGTTTACTTGACGCCAGTGTATCCGAGATACTAAAGAGATGTTCTAGGTGGTGACACTTTGGTACCGTGCTCCAGAGATTCTTCTAGGTGGGCGACAGTATTCGACAGGTGTCGATATGTGGTCTGTGGGTGCAATATTCGCAGAAATGTGCACCCGAAAACCATTGTTTCCTGGTGACTCGGAGATCGATGAGATCTTCAAGATCTTCAAGTAAGTTCAGGTGTACTGTCCACCGCAGCTTCTGCTAATCAGATGGCACAGACTACTCGGCACTCCCGACGAGAACACTTGGCCAGGTGTCACCTCATTCCCCGATTTCAAAGCGACGTTCCCAAAATGGCGTCGAGAAACGACATCCAAACTCGCTCCAACCCTCGATGACGCCGGCCTAGATCTACTGGACCAGCTTCTAGAATACGATCCATCACGACGACTTTCCGCGAAGCAAGCTTGCCTGCACGATTACTTTACTGGAGGAACGGCGGTATACTCGCAGCGGACCGTGATGCCCCCCAAACAGAATGGATACCACTGAGACAGATATGGTTATGGACAAAGTTGTATGGATTCGTGGAGTACATGATGAGTAACGGCGTTACGAGCTATGAATGACACTGGTTGGATATGGTCCCGGGGGATCAAAAGCATGCACGAAAGGTACGATGGGGTCAAAGGCCAGCAAGAAGACTCAGCATATTGTAGCTGTGCTGGCCACAGTGCTCCAGGTTGGGTATGGAGAAGCATGTTCGGGTAGCTGATGCATATCTAGTCGAGTCAAAGCATTGCTTACTTTCATCGATCATGTCGCACTCTAGAGCAGTACAACATTGAGGATCACCTGCAGATGGCGATTGAAGGCTGTTGACGGCTGTGAATTCCTATTCTCCGATAGGACACGTCGCTACCTGAGCTGGTGTTCAACTAGATGCAGCAATACTATTCTCGAGTTCCCCACTATCCCATATACCTTTCGACAATCGTGCTCAGAGCATGACGCTATGTTGCTTACGAGGATCCTGCAGCCTCCCAGCCCGGAACAATGTGTGATGGAAAACTATAACAAATTACTTGCCAGACGAGAGGATTCTACGCGCTAGAACATAGCTCTCGTGCAAGCGACCGCAGATACCTGTGCAACAGCAGCAGGGCGTGATACATCCCTGAGTCACCGGACCATGACATGAAGGGGATCGTAGCCCTAGAGAGCGGTCCTTCTTTCGGCAAAAGTTACAGTAGATTGTTACGTCGCTCCATGCTAAGGTCCACCAGTGGCTATCAAAGAGGACAGAAAGGTCCATGCTTGGGAGCCGTGCGCTAGATCGTTGGATACGGCTCGGGTCCTTGCATTCATATGCATGGAACTTCGTGTCCATGTGTTGGCTCTCCTACCAGTCTCTGGAAACAACGTCCCCTTCAGAGATACCGAGAACCCATGATCTTGACACATTAGGAAAGCACAACATGTCTGGCATGGTTTATGCTTATACAAATAGAACGTGACGCAGCATCGTAAGCATGCTCGATCGGACCTTACTCTGTACGTATCCACAGTTGTACGACCGCGAATCTCGACGAGATCTTACCGAGGCGGATGTTGGACGAGTTGCTTCAGTACCGATAAAGTCGGACGGAGGGCCCACGCGTTACTGGCAGAAGGACAAGTCTACCCAGCAGGAAGAGCGGGGTACAGTGTAATCGGTCAGGTTTCTGCAAGATGCTACGTTGGCACGAGGATGATCATCGTGGAATCTGTCGCACCAACATTCGGAAGGGACTTTATGAAGCCAGATCGCATGGCATTTCCTGTGCAACATAGCAAACATCCCCGGGTTGGTCTCGCGTGTACTTTTGCCGAAGCGTGTCCATTGAGGTCATTAATATCAATTCGTGTCACACTCGTGACATGAACAAGTGTTGCCATCCTTGGGCTTCACCAATAGATGGCATGGGAACCTTTGGACGACGCTAATGGGCTAATGGGCTCATGAGCTACAGGAACTTTCAGGAACTTCCTACTGCATCACCGAGTGCCTTCGTTGAGCAGAATTTCCTTCGCGTTCAAGGGGCCAGCTTCGACACTGTTTCGCAGCGAAGGAGACGAATTGTTGTGCTGTAGGAGTGCTGCCACTGTCGCGGGAAAGAACAAGGATGCTCCTATGAACAATTTGCAATACAGCTGCACTTAACATCGATCAGATGCCCGGGTGCATGCAGACTCGAAGGTAACCGTAGATTATGCAGGCACTGGAACATCTCCAACTCTCCTGTCGATAATCCGGGGTCGTTACTGGCAAGCTGCGGATTCCAACGGCCACTCCAGGCACCAACCAACCATTGGAAGTTGAGCCCTGCCCGACCAAAATATTCAGATCACCGGTTGTGTACACCGCTGCTTGGAACACGCAACGACGAGTCCACGTCACTCCCACGTACACTTCAGCCAGTTCACTCGGGCAAGTGTATAGATCATCCGTCCATGCTGTACCTGCTTGCCCTTCAAACTCCATACCACCTTAAGCACACTCCAACAGCTTTCACGTCCTTTCGCAGCTGGTACTAGCAGAAGTCAACACGGCAAGCATTCATCCAGAAAGCAAGATGTCAGCCACGCAGTAAGTGGTTAATCATCTCATGTTCAGGGCTTGCTTCCTGCCATATCTGCAGTCAGCAACCCTGAATTGTGCACAAGGAGATCCATGCCAACGCGACCTTCCTGCTAACAGTAGTAACGCAGGGCCTGCCCTTCCCCGTGCAAGACGGATACCCCTTGTTCATCGATCTCTTGCGAGAACAACAGACCACCTCATGTCATTGAGAGCCTAGAGCAGCTCAACATACCGTTCATGTCGGCCATGGAGGACTGGTTGGATGAAGCGGCACGACATGCACCCTTCGTGCCCGGATTCTGTACTCGTAACCGAACATCATACATCTTTGGCATTATCGACGCTGTCGAGACCATCCTCGAAAGACGAGCTTGACCAACATTGTCGACAGCGGTATACGGCAGCCTGCGTCCGGTATCATCAAATAGGTTTCATGCTCTTGCACGTACAGGCACCCTCGTGAGTGCATCTCTCGATCCACACGTGTCACAATTCATGAGGGCAGCGTTGCTCCTTGTGAAGCATCGGGAAGAAGAGAAGTCGGCTGAAAAGAGCAGCTAGGACTGAATGGAGGCCTGTAACATCTCGCTACCCAAACACTATCAAACATCAGCAACTGCTCGGGCACGACAACAGCGGCCGCAGGCGCGTCGTGTCGTGGTCGGCAGACATCGACGATATCTGCAACAATCCTAGCGACCAAGCTTTGGAGGGCTGGGGGTCATGGTAGTCCTTCGACAAAACTAGGTGAACAACTGCAGGCTTCAATCGTGATGGTGGAAAGCCCAAGGTCTTTCGACCAGCTTGCCGATCTCAGACACATGGGAGCACGGCCTTCGATAGCCAAGCAGGTTGAGAGACAGGCAGACGGTGACCGGCCGCTGCTTCCGAGTCGAAGCATGTTAGCAGTGGAGGTGTCAGTAAGCAGCAGAGGCTGGAAAGTGCTGAAACAAGTCGAAGGAGAAACGTTGCAGCCTACGTGGGGACAGCAGTTATATGTACGCGACGATGCGGCGCGTCAAAAGTACCAGGCGCTGATCAGCTGTGGAAATTGCTGTTTGTGCGTATGATCCGCTGCCCGAGGGCCAATTATTAGCGCACAAAGAGCTTCGACCCCACCCCTGCACTTGAGGGGCGTCAAGCGACAGCTGTGACGCCCCATGGAACGAGTTTTGCAGGGCAAGAACATGCGACCAGTCACTGCCGTGATGGCTGTACCTTCGACGTCGCAGCCTTCAGCGCAGGCTTCTCTGGAAAGCCTAAGCTATTTTGATTCGTCAACTCGCAGTGATGCCGCCAGGCTCTCCCGAGCATGTTCCACTGCCGACGACATGATGGGTTACGGCGAGCAGTACTAATACAGCCAGACCAGGAAGGCACAATCATGTTCGGGCTCCATGTCGATCAGCTCTAGCACTCTTGCTTAAGAGCCTTGAAGACTCATTGCAGTTCGACGGACCAAGCTCCTTACTACGATCGCTTGTGCAGCCAAATATGACTGAATGATATACTGGACAGCATCATTCCAGTCAAGAGTCGAACGAGCTGTAAGGCAGCAGAGTGTCAGTAGGCCAATTGATGGACTTGCCTTCAAGTTCGCATCGAACGGTGGCGATCAACGTTTTCTCTGCATACTTACCCGCTCAAGAGGCAGCAGTCCTGAGTTCTGAGTGTGGCTCGGTGGAGGTGGAGACGATGCTTGGGCACACTTTGAGGCCATACAGTCTTTCTGTTTCAACGGGCGAGGAAGAAGATCAGGCAGATTGGGCGTTGGGCTTGTACAGGTTGGGTTCCATTCTTTAGCCTCAATTCACTCTACCCGTTGTTACTAATAATTGATGATCGTGTTCTCCTTGCGTACTTTGGGTTCATATTGTCGTGGACAATTCTTCTCTCTTAGCCCTAGCATACCTACATCCAAGATTCCATTCAGCGAGGACCTGAGCTAAATTGACTCATCTGGAAGTGGCGTTAAGGCGGTGAGCAAGTGCATTTGACACATCACAGTTGCGGGACTAAAACATGTCACAAGATCCTCAACACGAATCCCTTTACTTTGAAGCAGAGGACTGACCTGGTACTCTATAACACTGGCATCTAGTGAACGTCCTGGCGCACGTTTCGAGATCCACCAGAATTAGTCAAGAGAGGTCACCCCCATGCGATGAACGCCCGCAGATCGTGATATGGGTTCAACGCCCCCAATCTTCCCCGGTGATCATGGCCCGCCTAATTTCTACCAGATGGAGCAGCTGGCTGGGAAGGCATCTTTCCTCGATCCAGCTAGCTGCTATCCGCGACTCGAGCCACCATAGAAAATCTGGTCAGAAATTGGGTCCGATGCATTGATATCAAACAAGGAACTTACGTCTCGGAAGCGTCAGCATATTTATGCTGATTTATTTGAGACAGTATTTGCGTCGGGATCCGAGTCGTTGGCAAGCTGTGACGGAGTGGTCTTGTCACGTTCCTGAAACTACGTAAGGATTCGAGCTGCTCGAACACCTGCTGCGCCACTTGCGCAAGATTGTGGTCAAATGGTTCAGGGCTTGGGCAGCCGTCCACCGTGTCTTGAAAGACGATCAACCTTCGAGCTGTGGTCCTCCTACCTGCTGTCGCCATCATCGCTCTGACCAGGACCAAAGCTAGCACCCTGGGTGCATTGCTGATGCCAACAATCCATTGGGTGGCTTCGTTCCTGTAACGTTCCTCACAGACGGCTTCACGTAAGCTCAAAACACACTGGCAAAGCATGGCAGGATTCAAGTCCCCAATTTCCTGCACACCACTACACACTATACCACTTAGGAAATCGTGTTACAGTCTACCGAGGTAGCCTAGCGGTGATAATCTCGAGCTTGATGCTCTATATTAGAAAGGCCCGAGTCACAATCTCGGCTGTAATCTGCTATACCTGCCCACCAATTCACAGACCTGCTCAGCAGCGCCCCAGCTCAACTCATACCCTCTTCCTCCGGCCCCATACGCATGTACAACCGGCAGCTTCACGCCGTCTTGCTTCAGCTCGTCCATCTCGATTCTCATTCCACCTTCCCTCCATGGACGTCTCCCTACAACGTCCTGGACGACATCAAAGTCCTTCGGCGCACTTACAAAATCAGGGAAGTACTTTACGGCATTCTCAAGCAACTTTAGTCTCTCTTCTGGGCGACCACATGTTTCAGAATCAGATACTTGCTTCGTACCGCCCACAACAGTACCGCCACCCAGCGGTCGCGGAATGAGGAAAGACCATGTCCCATCTGCACATTGCCGTGTGATCGTGCTGTGGTACTGATTGCGGACCAGGACTGTCTGGCCTCGAATTACCTTCATCTTCGGATCATCCCAGAGACCCGTGCCGGAGCAATTCACGATGATCGGACAAGCTGCTTCTGGAACAGCATGCAGAGCCTCGCCGATACTTTTCAGATGCTTCTGTGCCGTCTTGCCTCCACCTTGGAGAAATTGCTGAAGAAGCCAAGCGCAGTAAATGTGGACGTTCACGACATAGGTTTCGTACTCACAAGCCCACTTGATTTGCCCTGTCCCATCATGCGCATCACGCTTGTTCAATGCTTCCATTTCTGCGGACGTGTACACCCGAAAGCGATCGTCCTCACCAGCATAAACATCTCCTGACTTCAGAGCTATGTTCTCTGGCGGCGGGGTTTCAAGGTACTCAATTCCTGGCATGATTTCGATCCCTGCCTCAGGACTTGCGCGAGCAAGATGCTTCATGATTCTTGCGGTGTGGGTGGCTAGACGGTACTCATTGGCCAGTTGAGACTGGAAGCGCTGCTGCTGACTGGTCAATGAACCATATCGCGGATGTGATGCAGGAAGGTGCGGTATGGGCCTGTAATGAGCGCCTGCCCACATAGAGGCGTAACCTGCGGATATGGGTAGTGCTTGCGAGTATGTTGGTGAATCTGCGGTCATTGGACTTGGGCTTGGAAATTCTGACGCTACGACGGTGATGCTCCTGACGTTTCGAAGACGTCGTTGAAGCGTGCAAGCTGTCGTTAAGCCGATGACTCCTGACCCGACGATGATGACGTCTTGCGACGAGCTTATCGATGCCATTCTGGGATCTAAGTTACTGAAACAAGATACGGGCAAGCGTCCTGTTTAATCTAAACCATACACAGATCAGGTTGTCGGTTACGGGCATTGTATGGTGTTAATTCATGCCTCCACATTCACAGGGCGTCGACGAACATATACGGTCCGAATGTTTTGCCGAGAGCAAGAACAAACCCAGGCATCAAAGTCTGTATGAAAAGCCTTAGCGACGATGATGGTTTTGCATTGTTGAATATTGCTTCTATATTAACAGTGACCAGAGCGCGAGCTACCTAAGATCAAGATGCCTTCAGGCGACGATACTTTAGGCCTTTACAGCCCTAAGTCAGACGCCTGTTATAATGAGAAAGGCCCCTATAGATAGAGATTACTCGCCTAGTTTAAGCCATCGGGTCCTGTTTTATGGTCATGCCTGCCTTAGAAGTGCGGCGACAACTTCCAATCGAGTGGATTTCCGCTAGTATCGCACTAACGGATATGATATCCATTATCTTTGCCTACTAGTAGGTAGGTCTTGCATTGCTTGCGACTGCATACCGGTGGTACACGATGTCATGCTCTGTTTGTGCAACTAGGGGGGTTCCTGACTGTCTCTAGATAAGCAGACACAGTGACGCACAGCCGACTGAAGGTGATAGACACCAATGTTGCCATGAAGGAAGCCATTATTGCCCTGCATAAATCATGGGAAGATGAGATCGTTACCATCGAGAAGCCTGGCCTCAATCGACACGGCGTGCCAGTACGATAGGGTTTGCGCCGAGGGAGTTACGACTACTTGCATACTAAGCTGATCTGGAAATCTTTGTGAGGGCCACCAGGGCCCTTGCTCCAGATCAGATCCATCCACGTCATACTTTCCCACAAGGGAAGCTGACACTGGATATTCAGAAACTGGATTGACCTCGCACTTCTGTCAGCGAGTCAACCAGATACGACTCTGCGCTTCGCTGCATGTCCGCAACCTGCTCCGAAGTATCAAACTCTGAGCTATCAGTGGTGTATGCTGGAGTGCTCGACGACTGCCGTGCAGATGCAGGCGCCCGCTTCTGAGACTGCGACGAGGACATTATTCAACCGAAAACTTCGACTTCCAGCCACATACTCCGGACGGTCCGAACAAGAAGGGACCTCCAAGTCCGCTTTTCCGGAGCATGTTACACGTAGTGTTTCTTCCTCTCTTTTGCCGTCGATCGATTGCTTCGCCCACAACAGACGATCCTACGCAACCCCGGCTAGGTGAGAACGTACCGGGTGCACTTATCTTCTTCAGCTACATCGCTGCAGCACTAGTCTTCACCGGACTCGTCGTGGCAGATATTGCACGCAGGGCAAAGGGAAATTGGATAGGCAACCTTGAAAGAACGGCACATAGCTGGGACACAAAGAGTCCGGCCAGCGCTAGGAAGGAGACGAGGCGCGCCACTGCAGATGTCAGTGGGAGAAAGGCGAGGCAGGGACTACGGGTGTTGTTTCCGGCCCTCGCTCTTGCCAGCTTCAGCGTCCTCTCGTGGAATATGCTTAACTTCCTGGTTGTGTCCTATTCCGAATGGGCAAGAGCGCATGATGTTCCGGTCACTCTCAGCGCGGGTACCTTTCTGCGAGTCCGACCGCAGTCTCTGCACGTCTGGCAATGGTCGACGGCGTCCAACCTGTTCGAGTCGTTCGCCGAAGATCTACTCAAGGACGACAAAACATGGACATTTGTAAGGCTAGCACTATTGTATTCTTATGTGTGGAACGTATGGATGAGTTTCATCGGTACGTCGCCAATCTAACTGGATTTCCGCCTGCCAAGAAAGTAACTGATCATGCTGTAGGTCGTCAAGCAGGTGTCCCTCATCTGTGGACATATTTCGTGCTGGACCAAATCCTTCCTGTCTCATTCGCCCAAAACCTCTTCGGCACCGCACTTGTGCTGGCGCCAGCGAGCCACGGCCATCAACTCAGACCAATGGTGCTGACAAGGGTAGCAGTGACTGGATGCTACGCTATCCTTCTCTTGGTAGTTCCGTACACCGTGCATACCTCCTGGTTTTTACCGAGCCTGTTCGCCTTGCGGACTCTGCTCTTTGCTCCCTTCTTAGTGGACAAAACCGCAGATACCGGCACTGTAATCCCTCTTCGCCAACATACATCGGATATTCGAACGTTGAAGATGTGCTTGCTCATGTTATTTACCTTCTGTGGGTTATGCAGCCTCTTAGTAGCCAGAGAACAATCTTTCGTGCTGCCTAAGGCTTCCGTACCGAATTATGCCGCATCGGCGCTGACAGATGATATGGTGCTGGGCCTTAGCAGTGCAACAGTGTTTGCTTTCGCTGCGTTGCCATGATCGTTGGGACCCTGCTGTTGATGTAGCTCATACATACAGCGTATCATTAGAGACCTTAATGGATGGACTGAACATATGCGGCAAGATAAGTCCAAAGCTCTCACAAGCTCAGACAGCCGCTTCGTTGACCCTCTCATGGTCACGCACGGACCAATTGGTGCAATAAAAGTCGTCCACTGACGGCATGCTCCTGCTGCGTGCGCTCAACAGATCGATTGAATTTGATAGACTATTCGTAGAGGCAGCAGATGTTTGAGACGGCATGTGGGTATTCAGCAGTTGCCCTGGCGACGGCAGCTCATCTCCCCCGTCGATCAAGAATTCGATATCGCCGAAAGTGCTATCGACGGCAGCATTTGCTCTGCGAGCGTTTCGAACGTGTGCTGCGAGTTGTGACAGGTCGACTCCTGAACGAATAATGGTAACTAAGTCCTCAGTTGAGTCAACACTGCCGGCACGAAATATGGCGATGATTCCTCCGAGGAGCTCTCTGTGTCTTTCGAGATGGCTTTGCGTTTGGGAAAGCTCCTGGATATTCTTCTGGTTGGCGATCTTCCTGCGCTGGTCGGCAGTGACATCGTATATACAAGGAGTCCCGCGCGTTGAACAAGCGTCACACGGTGCGCTACCTGAACACTGTTTGGATCGTTAGCGACACTCGACATCGGCATCGTCGCGTTCTGACTTTGGTCTTTCTCTGCTTGCAAGCACCACATGCAGTAGAAATCTTCCTCGGCTTTTTGCATTGAGATGGGTTCATCTCCACGTCCGCGGAAGGAGGACGAGGTACGATGGGTCTCGACATTGGGGCAAAGACTTTACACTTCATCTAGCAGTTGGCGGCTGTCATGTTTCATAAATGGGCGATCGTGAAATTCTCCACATAGAAATGACTAAAGACTCGAATCTGGGCAAGCTGTGAAGATGTATCAAACCGTTTGCACAGATCCAAGAACGAACCCTGACCTATGACTACTGTAGTACGTTGAGCGGACAGATTATCCGGCTCTTGCGTAACTGGACAGCTGCCCCTGCCTGTGGGTACATCCGGTTCGACATGGTACTAATGCCATTTCGTCAGCCCGGACCGTAAACGCTTAGCGGGATCATTACTGCAGCGCACAGTGCTGCTAGGATTTACAAATCCGGGCTCCCGTCTCATGCTTTCATACGGTGTTGCCAATAAAGAGCAAGACGTCTTTTCCTTGGACACAAACCGTATTTGTCGGATTGCGATTTGGCTTTGGAACAAGACTCGAAACAATCGCGTCAGTGGGGCGGCTACATAACAGGTTTGGAGATGCTCGGGCCGTTATGCTAATCTTCGAGAGGAGACCTGAGTGCGGTGATCGAAATTGTGTTGAATAACCGAGTAATGCTGGGATCCCGCGAGTTTGCTGTCGATCGTACGCCACTAAAACAATCATACGACGGGGTTAGATAGATTTGACCCCTATCATTCGTCTTGTCGCGACTGCAATGAAGGAACGTGCATTCCGACAGTCGCGTGTGATTCGTGGGAAATGTACTTCCGGCGGCAGCTATGGGCGACCGGAAAAGCCATAGCACAAGCTTTGCTCTACTGTTTGGTAGAGGGCGGAAGTGTTCGTCCATATAAGTAAGCCAATAGTATGCTTTAACCTATGACAGATCCACTACTATAGGCTGACTCCCGTCCAGCTAGATGTACAATGTCCAAGCCGTCAAGCGATTACTACCTATCGCGAAACAGGTTTTGATGGTAGCGTCCGTTGGTGACCTTGCCTGCGACTGCAGTGCTGAAGCGATTGGAACCGTAAGACTGGATGAAGGGTCCGGAATTGTATCCAGACCGCGCCCAGAAGCACCCGCCTCAAGCTGGGGCACAGACCACACGGTTCACTAGAGATCTACGGTGCCCTCGACCAAGGAGAGGAAGAGCCTTTATCCGACCTGACGACTAAGGGCTGCCTGGCCCTTTGCGAAGGTTGCGACTTTACCGTAGGCTGTGACCCAGACCGATGGCCACCACCCAGGAAACGTCCTACTTGAGCCTATGACGCCTCGTGCGCGTCCAAAATGTGGGGCACCGTAGCATGCCAAGGGTACTGCCTCTTCGCGACAGGACTCGTGTGCACGGTAGTGAGTTGGTACATCGAAGACATTATTCAAAGATAGGGATCCTAACTCATTCATCCAACGTTGAAGCCCCATGTCGAGGCATTGTGTGGACATCGTCGAGGCTCCGGCTCTGCCTCCTTGTCAAGTTCCGCATATGCCTTCTGCTTCGATTTTCAGCTGTTGATGGGAAAGCGAACGGCGCACCATTGCAGGCGGTAACTTCCGAGCTCCAGTCGTACTGCTGCAGGTCGAGCGCAGAGTGCCTCGTGAAGTTGCTGTCGGACAATTCAACCCTCGCGTAGATGGCGCCCGGCCACGCTCTGCTTTTCCACGGTAGGTGCTATATTCAATGCGGGCATGGACAACGCAGCAATATCAATTGCAAGGCACCTAGATGTGGGCACCGGTCCTGAGGCGCAGGTCGTACGAGTAAGCAACAACATGTGGGCAGACCAGGAGCCCAAAGTTGTTGAGTATGGCCGCCGAGAATTGGGCAGCAAAGCGCCTGCACTTTCAGGCCCCCACTGGAGCCTGAGGCTGACACGGTCCTGTGCAATTTTTTTCTTTTTTGGCAGTCAAGTTTTGGCTGCGATAATATTTTGTTCGTCCTGCTTTTCAATACTCTTTCTATTCTTCAAGCGATTCATAGACTATTTCAGGCGCAGGCGCCATTCTATAACACTATGAACCAACAAAGATTCTTGCAGCAATTGCAGATCGTCCTCGATCCAAAGAAAGGCGACGTCAAGGTTGCGACGAAAGTCTTACAAGATGAATATTACAAGCAGCCAGAAGCGCTGCTGTTTCTTATGCAAATAATAATCTCCCATGATAGCACCGAACTCAAGCAGCTCGCTGCCACACAAGCAAGGCCGCTTGTCGCGAAGCAGTGGACCAAACTTCCGCATGATCAGAGGAAGTCAGCCCGATCACAACTCTTCCAAGCTACCATGGCCGAGCAACACTCCCTAGTACGACACTCGTCTGCAAGACTTGTGAGCGCCATCGCGAAGGTCGACCTGGAGGATGGTGATTGGGCCGAGCTGCCTGGAATGTTGCAACAGGCTGCTACCAGCTCAAGCGCCGACGAAAGAGCCGTGGGGATTTACCTACTGTATAGCCTGTTGGAAACCATGGGGGAAGGCTTCAGCGACAAGTTCAAGGCTTTGTTCGAGCTATTCTCGACCACAATTAGAGACCCTGAAAGTCTCGAAGTTCGAGTCAACACATTGCTCGCAGTTTCGAAAATGGCCATTGTCATCGACGCCGAGGAGGATCAGGCATCTGTCAAAGCCTTCCAGGATCTGTTCCCTGCTATGGTACAGGTCCTGCAAGACACCATCTCAAACGGCAAGGAAGAGCAGACCATGCTGTCGTTCGAAGTGTTCAACACCCTGCTCACGACAGAATATCAACTCATGCAGAAACACTTCCAACACCTGGTTGAGCTTATGAATCAGATCGCCACCGATAAGCAGTTCTCCGATGAGACAAGAACGCAAGCCATCAGCTTCTTGATGCAATGCGTGATCTACAGGAGACTCAGAGTACAAGGGATGAAGATGGGGGAGCCTCTTACAAAGAGCATGCTGGCCGTGGTCGCTGAAATCGAAGATATCAACGACGATGACGATATTACTCCAGGAAGATCGGCGCTAGGATTGATCGACTCGATGGCACAAAATCTCCCGGCGCAGCAGGTCATTGCACCCCTCCTTGACCTGCTGCCGCAGTATGCTGGCAGCAACGATGCTGCTCACCGAAGAGCTGGCATTCTTGCTCTTGGCTATGCTGTTGAAGGCGCTCCCGATTTTATCAGTACCCAGCTTGCACGAATATTACCCATTCTTCTTCGTCTGCTCGAAGACTCTGATGTCTCGGTTCGTCAAGCAGCCCTGCAGACAACCGCTCGATTAGCGGATGATTTACCAACAGATGTTACGAAAGAACACGAGAAGCTTATGCCCTTGTTGGCGCAGAACTTGAACGCCGCGATGCAACAATTCAAGGGTGAGGACGAAGGTCCTACCATTGATATTATGCGATCCTCTGTCAGCGCGATAGATTCGGTTGTCGATGGCATGGAGGCTCACGATGCTGTCCAATATCTTGAAAAGCTCGCTCCACTTCTGCAGAAGCTGTTACAACACCCTGATTTTAAGATAAAGGGTTTAGCTGCCGGTGCTCTCGGCTCTCTGGCCTCGACTGTCGAGCAGCCTTTCAAGCCTTATCTTCGCGGTTCTATGCAGGCGATGCAGGGTTTCATTACTAAGAAAGAAAATGAAGAAGAGCTTGATCTCCGCGCTAGTTGCACTGATGCAATGGGTGAGATGGCTGTTGCGGTCGGTCGCGATGATTTTCAACCATACGTCCAACCACTCATGCAAGCCAGTGAGGAAGCACTGAAGCTCGATCACAGCAGACTCAAAGAGAGCACATACATCCTTTGGGGCTCACTTGCTAAGGTCTATGAAGAGGACTTCTCACCATTCCTCGCTGGAGTCGTCAACGGGCTGTTCGAGTGCATCGAACAAGAAGAAGGCGATCTCGAAGTTCAGCTTGGTGACAGCGCCAAAGACCTGCTTGGTAAAGAGGTTACCATTGCTGGTAGAAAAGTCAAGGTCGCTGACGCTGTTGATGACGACATTGCTGAGGACGAGATCGAAGACGTTGAGTTTGACGACGAAGATAGTGATTGGGGTGACTTGACAACTGTCACTCCTCTTGCATTGGAGAAGGAGATCGCTATCGAAGTCATTGGCGATGTCGTTGGCAACACCAAGACCGCTTACATGCCATACTTCGAGAAGACAATATCTAAGCTTCTCCCTCTTGTCGAACACTCATACGAAAACGTCCGAAAAGCAGCTTTCAGCACATTACACCGCGCATATGCCGCCCTGTACGAGGTTCAAGAAGAGTCGGGAGCACAACAGAAATGGCAATCAGGGTACCCATTGAAGGTCGAACCAGTACCAGAGCTCGAGAAGCTGGGAGATCTCGTGATGACGGCCACACTTACATCGTGGCCGGATGAAGAAGATACGTAAGTGCTCTGCTTTTCTTCTGCCTTCCCCCTTTACCAGGATGATCATCATCGCTACCCAGCTCACTCTTACATACAAAGTATGGATGACGCGAGAGCGATCTTCAACCCTCTGATTTAAACTTCTAGCATACCCCTCATTCACCTGCTCTTATTTGGGCCGTGTGCTGACTTGTAATGCAGTGCCGTTGTTTCTACGATCGCCCAATCACTTTCCGAAAACCTCAAGATGACAGGTCCCTTCCTTGTCGCCAACCAAGACCACCTGCGGCAAGTTGTCCAAACTGTCGGCTCCTTGATCACTAAGAAGCACCCATGTCAAGCTGACTTTGCTGAAGAGGAGCTCGATTTAGAGGATATGGATAGCACTGAGCTCGAGTGGCTGGTCATTGACTCTGCGATGGACGTCATCTCTGGTCTTGCGGCTGCTCTGGGACCGAACTTTGGCGAGTTATGGAAGATCTTCGAGAAACCAGTGCTACGCTACGCATCTGGCGCTGAGAGTCTAGGTCGAGCGAGTGCTTGTGGTGTGTTGTCCGAGATCATTGTCGGCATGGGCGATGCCGTTACGCCCCTCACTGAGAAGCTCATGACAATCTTACTGAAGAGAATGTCTGACGAAGATGATCAGACAAAATCCAACGCTGCCTACGCTGTCGGTCGGCTTGTCGAGGCGTCTCAGGACTCGGCGACGTTGCAGAAGTCATACCCGACCATCCTCAGCAAGCTTGAGAACCTGCTCACCATCTCAAACGCACGGTGCAAAGACAACGCCGCTGGCTGTGTTTCTCGGCTCATCCTCAAAAACAAGTCTGCCGTGCCACTTGGTGATGTCCTACCAGCTCTAGTCAACATACTGCCGCTCCAGGATGATTATCAAGAAAATGAGCCTGTCTGGAAGATGATCATCACTCTGTACCGCGAGCAAGACAAACACATTACAGGCATGACGCAAAAGCTTGCACCAATTATGCTGAGCGCTCTGGGCGAGCCGGAAGAGCAGCTTACCGACGAGGTCCGCCTCGAGCTCAACCAGCTCGTTGACCATCTCAAGAACATGTGAATGGCCCAAAGGAAGGAGCAGGAAATTACGACGTTGATGATGCTACGACGAATGAGGAAGATGGAAAAGTTTCAATTGTCAATTGGTCGTATTGTCGGCATGGCCAATGAGTAGCCAAGGTAGTGGTGCTACCCGATGCCTGCTCCCGCACGTTTGACATGGTCTCTGCGAGCAACAGTGTAGATTTTCATAGCTGAGCTTCGATGTAGCGGAGCTTGTAGGCTTTCCTTTGTCAAGATGATACCCGCAGGCGAGAATGCATGAATGGAGATATTGGACATCATGCACCTTCTCTGGTACAAGTCTTACCTTGACTGATAAGCAGCATTCTTACGACTTACTCGAATAGCTGCAGACCGACTCTCAAGCAACTCGTACTCGTCGTTGATAGACGTGTAATGCTTTGTCTTTTCTGGCAACTCAGCAAAGGATGAGCGGTCTGAGAGGGACTGCTGTTTCTGGCTCTTGATAGTTCCCTCATGCTCTCTTTATGCTCTTGATCCTGTGGTCAGGGCATGTTGCTTTCGCCATGGACTAGACCTCAGTGTGTTGCGGGGTAGATCCTTATCAAAGATGTCCCATTGTTGCGACCGGGTCGCTCCTTCCTCGTCGTATGGTCTGCTACTTATCTGTATGCGCATGCCCGCAACACTGACTGCGCATCCGAGTGTACTGACGACAGTTGCAGTCCGGGACCCGAGAATCTTAGCACTTTGCTATGAGCGATCATATCGGTATCTACACCGCTCGAGCAATTATAGCACTCCCCCGCCTAGCATAGCGGCCTCTTGCGTGTTGTTCGGGATGCCAGGCATATCATGGTAGTCTCTCTAGGTGCTCAAGGCCTCGCAGGTTGTGGCCAAGTGTGAGGACCAGAGCAGCTGATCATCGCTTCTTTAACAGCTTTCCTTCTGTCTTCTCCAGTTGCGCCAGCTTCTTCTCTTCAGCCACCAACTGTGCCTTCTCGTCCACAATCATCTTCTCAACTTTCTTGACCGCTTCAGCCAGTCGGTCCAGCTCTTTACCCTCTTCCTCCCTGCTCCAAACATTCGCTCCATTACTCTTACTCGGTATCTCAGCAGTCTTCAAGCTGCCAGAATTAGCAGCCTTTGTGCTCTTTCCGCCTTTCCCCCTCGTCTGTCCGCCGGCCTCTCCTCCACCAGTGAGAAGGTCGTAAAATGGCTCGACAGGCTCACTAAAGACGACCTCCTCGTAGCAAACACTCTTCACCGTAGTCCTGTCAGCCTTCTGCTTCTCGATATCACCGGTGTAAGGATGTAGTTTGAGCGCGTGCCACAGCTGCTGCGGCTTCTCTCCCGACTCAGGCACAAAGTAGAACTTTATCGCGATTTCGAATTCTCCCCAGCCCGTCTCTTCGACTTCGAATGGTGGCGACTCTACCATGCGCACGCTGTTGGCGTAGGTATCGTGGAGTTTGAATTGCACTTTCTTCAGCCAGTGGCTTATGTCTGTGGACTGTTGCTGCTGGCCTGCGGAGTTGGAGGTTGGGATGCCACGGACGAAGACGCGCCAGCGATGAGTGTGGTCGGTTGGTGCATCTCGGGGGCGGTTGGCGGGGTCAAAGGGGATGGCTTCGCTGCCGAAGATGAATGGTCGGTGGATTTGGACGCCGCGAAGGCGTTTGGTGGAGGCTGGTGCGGGCATGAGAGGGACAGTATTGTGTATAAGGATCGGGAAGCGAGTGGCAGTATAGCAGTATTGGCTTATTGCAGTGCTTCCAGTGATGTCCACTCACGCAGTATATCAGATGTCAAGCGTTGGTAATGACCGGGGCACTACGAACAGTCACTTTCATCGACCTTCACTCCGCAAAACCAGGCTTGTGATTCGTCGAAGTGATTCATCAAGCCCCGAAAAGTGTGGTGCTAATTAGGTGCGGTGCAAGTGGAAGCAGTTGGTTCCATCACTACGAGGGCATTGCTCTGCTTTGTTGCGCGTGGCATCGATGCCGCTCACAATTCCACCGCCCGGAAGATGTCACGTCGTATGGTCCCTTCCTTGAGAGTCCATCTCCTACCCCAGAGAGTGTATCACACCCCTACACCTGCCTCTCACTTGACACCTCTGCGCAGACAGCTCCGAAATCCCTGCTCACTCGTCACTGCCCAAGCACGGACCATCACGAATTACAAGTATGGCAATAAATTAGGCAAGAGCTTTCGAAGTGAGAGTCACGGTCAGCGAGAGGTGCTTCCACTGGCTGCATGCGATGTCTGTGAAGAACTTGGCTTCCCTCAACAACAAAGTCTAGCACTCTGGATTCACCTCCGGGCACAGCTAAACGGGTACTACTCACCGCTCGACAGCTACAGATGGCTACACAACTACAGTATGATAGTCCTTTGTCGCTTGCTCAAGTTATACTCGCTAACCTAGCCGTGCTTGTCTCCAGCCGGGTCTGACGAGAACCCAACGAATGTCCCCTCCCCAAGGCGCCGCAGTGAGAAAGATTTGGCCCAGCACGAGGTTAACAAAGTACACGCGGCACCCATAGGGCAGCACAAGCCAGAGAACATGTCTCGAGCCCTCAACGCATTAGCCTTTCATGCCATCAAAGCCGCTTTCGCTTTCAGCGAGCCACGAACAGACCTCAAAATGACCAAGACTCAGGTGCAACACGCGTTCTTCGTATTCGAGATCGCTATTCTCTACAAGAATCTTGAGTCCGCTGTCTGGCTGCTAAAACTAGCCGCTGACCCGGTGCTGCAAAGTCTCGGGGAGATTCCCAACACGACACAGGCGAAAGATTTGGTGTACAGGACCGTTGAGGCCGACCCACGGCGGTGTACGTGGCAAGCCTTGTGCGTGTACATGGAAGACGCTTCTTCCCTGGTAGAACTAAAGAAGCAGACACCGAAGCAGCGTGCGCTGGCTATTCAAGATCTCCAGCATGCTGGCGGCGAGATTCTGCCTGGCCAAGCAGCGTCTGACCTGGACGCTTTCGAAGTCTTTGCCAACCCTTGGACGCTTTTGTTGCGCCTCGTTGAACACTGTTTGGAGTGGTCCTTGCCCATTGATGGTTACACGCCGGAAGACATGGAAGAGCTAAGGCTCTTGTGTTGGCGCCACTTGACCAAGTATAACGACCCTGCTGCTTGCTTTGTGATTGCAACCCGCGAAAAGGAATTTGGTTCAGAAGATTGGGTCAGACTGATGAAATGCGCTGCGACTGAAGCACAACCAGATGCTTGCTGGTTGCTTGCAATACACTACTGGCGGGAAGATGGTCTATTGGCTATCTGTAACAGACCGACGAAAGAAGAGGACGGAATGACAGCAGAAGGAAAAACCCAATTGCAATCGACAATTGAAAAGAAGAAATCGCAGTTTGCCCAGAATGTTGGCTTTGAGTGGGCAGCTATCGCCTTGTTCCATCACCAGGGCCGACCGTATGTATTGAACAACCGAGCTGTGGCTACCGCTGCACTTTTACGAACCTTAGTCTCTCGTGAAGCTGGTGAGATCCTGTTACACGACCTCCTCGAAGATACCGAAGATGAAACATGGTATATCGCCAAGGCGCGCCGAGAACTTGAGGATGTGCAGCAGGATTACAACGCAGAGATCGATCCTCACAATCTATGGGGCTTGGAAGGGTGCCTCTCCAAGATAAAGACGATCACTGACAAAAGTCCTCAAAACACAAAGGCAATGGGTGCAATAGCGGAACACTTGCCGGAGTCTACGGAGCCCGTTGGGATCTCGAACAGAGTCTCTCGATTATTCAGAAGATTACTGCGATTCTAAGTCCTCAAACCTTGAAGGCAATTGTTATAGCAGCACAACACTTGCTACAATCTCCACGACGTCGTTATTAATGAGGTGATCCGTTATCAGCATGTCAGCCAGTGTCATCTTCATCCTGGGTATCATGCTCGTCGTCATCGGAGCCTGTCCCTCGAGCTCTACGACGTTGCCCTTCCCGAAGCCCTTTCTTCAGCTTTAATGGAAATCCGGCTCCTCGGTCCAGCAACCCTTTCACAAGATTTGTGCTAGGCTGGACCTGATCGAAGTCTTTCGCATTGACCACATTAAAGACTTCGCTCACTGCTACCGATAGCGTTGGCACGATACCACCAGGTACTAGCACAACTGGTTCCATTTTCATCAGCCTGAACTCAAGACGGTATCGTCCAGCTTTCCGCACCGACAAATCAGCGAAGATGAAGAATGCGCCGGGAAAGGTCTTGTAGGCGTCAGGAGCCTTGGTTTTGTCCACATTCCGGCTCGATGTTGTGATAAACCTCATGCTCGGACTTGGTGGTGGCGAGTTTTTGGTCCGAGGGTGCTTTGGCGCGTTCTCTGGATCCGGATCGTCCGAGCAGAAGAAGGGACTGCTGACTGTCGTTCCTAACAGCGACCGCGTCACCTTCCTATCATTGCCGCTGTCGCTCTGAGTTGCGATCGTGGTTACGTCTTCACGTGGTTCCTGAGCAGATACAAGTTTAGCGTGGACAACCCAGTCATGTGCTTTTAGCGTCCCCAGATCATTTCCTTGGTCGAAGTCGTCTATCAGGAGCTGAAGCACAGGTGGGGGGTCAATTGTCCTAGATGTATATGAGCATGTCAGTTTACAAGGTAGAACCCGAGCTTCTACTGACCTGCGATCTTTGCCATCTGGTCCTGCTCGTGCCGCTCGAGGGTGTTGACGAAGGTGGAGTTTTATGCGACTGTAAGCTGCCGTGCTTGGATGAGCAGTGACTACAGGTGTGATTGGAGGTATCGCTCGGGAAGGGGTGGATAGAGGCATCGTTGCGTTTGACGGTCCCGGTTGGCCTTCGAGGAAGTAAGACGACTGGGACGTGAAGGAGTTCACATTTTGAATGCTGCAGTTCGTTCAGCCTTGATCCGACAAGTCAATTTCAAAATGGTACCTTTTGGGGGTCTGAGCACCCAGTTGCCGCTTCGCACCACGTGGAGGTATGGAGCTGCTGTCAATTGAGCTGTCCTCGCCGGAGAATCTACGAGGGTGCGCAGTTGACACATTGTTGTCCCCAATGGAAATCTGCTGGCTGTGGGTGTGCGGTCCTCTGATGTGCGTCCTGGAAGTCGTAGAACTTGGCGAAGTGGCTAGGGATTCGGGTGTATGTGAGTAGGGAGTTAGTACTGGTACGAACGACCGCGGGGCAGCAGGTACTAGTGGCGGCAGCTGAGGTCTGAAGTCGTAAGGAGATGGTGCAGTGGTATAGGGCGCTGCGGGCCATGACAAGGTTGTGGCCATATGGTCTGATGTTGTCACCAAGACACGTGGATGTTCGATAGTTTCGGCTTGTGTGGATGCTGGCTCCCCTTTAGACTTTGAATCTAGAGGCAAAGGCTTCATGCCCATTGGGAGCACTGCCGACGGAGGACGAATGGGGTGAAAAATTGCTAGTCCCAACCTTGTCATCGAGATCTAGACCTCACCATGGCTTGAACGACAAAGCTCACGCCACCTCGAACCCGGCTGAGGTGTGCAATACTCGCTGCTTCTTTGCCCTACTAGAGTAGCTGTCAATGCAAGCAGTATCGTACCGCGATATCGCAGTATGATGGCAGTAATCGAAGCTTTTGGCAGAGACGACCCCGATTGTGCCAACGTTTAGGCGAGTCTTGACCAGGTAGCAATGCTACTTCTTATAGTCCGAAGCCTGCTGACTTGAGTTGGGGTCTGGGTGGTCGTAAGCTATGCACACCAAAAATGAACTTGTAGAAGCAGGTCCTCGGGTCCAAGCTGACTTGCTACACAAGCCGCTAGCAAGCGATCTTGAGTAACGCTTTGGCCTGAAGGAGTTCAGAAGGCGTCTATCGAGATCGGAGGAACAGCTGATCACGTAGCCAGGTTTGGGACAGGAGGCTGTGTTTGAAGTTGGTGAGCAAGAAGGAGATGCATGTCTCCCAAGGTCCGAGATTGACAAAATGCTTTTGTCCCGCCCTGTCAGTAAGCGAGTGGTACTCATAGCTCCTCGCGAATGAGCTGCAGGACTCCGAATCCAGAGTGGCCGTGGAGCCACTACAAAAGTCGGATTCACGAAAAGGATGCCAATCGCAGGTATTTGGTACAGGAGAGTTTGACAAGAAACAGAACCTGGCGTAGAAAGCCCTGTTAGAGGGACAGACCGTAGGGCGACGTTGTGGGTTGGGGACTCGTAACAGATGCCGGGTGGAAAGACCGAATGAGACCAAGCTAGCTAAGAAGGAAACAACGGTTGTGGCTGCATGCTGTGGGGGGACTACCATCTCAAGTCAGAAGCATCCGACATGGCGCGGATTATTGTCTTGGTCTTGCTTCTTGACTGTGTGAACTAGGATACATAGTGCAGTCTTGCCCACCCTGGCATAAATCCAGCATCCTACTACGGCTGGCAGACGTCTCAGGGCATCTGAGCACTGCAGCTTCAAGATTCACATTCGTGTCGATGTTGCCGCCGTGGCACGACCATCAACAGGCAATTGCTATAGCATTCTTGCTGCATTAAGCCAGGGGATAATCGACGTCTTGACCCTTTGCCTATAGGTTTGCGCAATTACGGTATGGTCGAACATCTCTTATCGGTATCCGCCATTGTTGTCAGTAGGCAATCACTACTTGGCAGAGTGGGGTGAGTTCACGCCTCGAACGGATACCAGCTCCTTACGCTCTGTCTGCACTGCGCGGTGGCATGCTCCGTGACTTGTGTAGAGATCAGCACCGAAAGATAAATCCTATGGCGGCTCGAGGGTGCAACATATGCGCGCAGAAAAAGATCTGCTCAACGCCATGTACCTGTACCTGCGAGACACGCTGATCTCGTCGATCTCGTCGATCTCGTGACCAGGGGTTGAATCCTGGTCCTTGAACCAGCAGGATATGAGAAACCATTCAGGGTTGGTCGTGCATCGGAATGCCAGCTGCTGTTGACCATGCCGGACCGTTCCCTAGACACGGAAGCCGCAGACTGCAGCAGAATCTGGACACAGCAACAAGGACCGACAGCGCTAATTCTTACGCCAACGATCTGATTGGTAACCAGACTTTGCTTGCGCCACCAGCACAATCCGCTTGTGGTACGAGTCCATCCTGCTTCTTCGCTACCAACAAGGCATGATGCACTACTTTGGATCTGGTATTCATCTCTTGCCCTAACCATGGCAGGCGCGAAGAAGATCATCCAATATTACCCACCACTTTCCAATTGAAGGAATTCATGACCGAGTTGATGACGAGCTGCTGTCTTCCCGAAGCATATCGAGGTCATTATTGAATTACTGGATTCATCTTTGATGCAGATTGCGGCTCGTCGCTTATGACGCACGATTCGAACCTTGCTGCAGTGCTGCTCAATGTCTGAGTTGTACCCACAAAGATCAGCCATGATGATACCTACAGGCTTTTATTCGTTCGGTGAATCCCGCCAGACATCGCAGGAGGTAGGAGTAATAGCTCTTTTGAATGAATGAGGTACCCAACAAGGCAGTCAGATCAGCTAGACCGGCCATTACGTCCCTCTTTTCTACGTGGCGTTCCGCGGACGGTGCTGCAAGAGGGGTTGGGCGTCGACATCGAGATCTAGCTATGTCCACAACGATCGGGTCCACCGCAATCTGTTGCTTCGCTTACGTCCTGGCTGACGGAAAGGGACCGAGAAAGGTCCATAGCGGTAGCGCCTACGATGAAGAATACGACTTGTCCACGTCTCAGATCCGGGGCCAACAGGAGATGCAAAGCATGAACTACATGAGAGCTGCGCATCGTGTCTATAACCTTGTCGTATTTCCGCCGCCGTCGCCAATTCTCCCAGCAAGAACTAATCACGGTCTATTAGACACTCAGCGGAGCCAACGGCTGACTTGCGCGTCAAGCAGATACGACAATTAAGGGTCCGCCATATTCGACAATCTGCCAGAGTCAGCGCAATGTCTGTGTAGTCCGTGAAGACCGACGTACTCAATGAGGTTGCTGTCAGGATCGCGAATATATACGCTCCTCAGCTTTCCACGAGCACCTGTACGGTCTACCACTTTCTCCCCCTCTAGCACCTGTATTCCGTTGGCTTTTAGGCGTTCGAGGATGTCATCGACCTGATCCTGCACCAGAAAGCACAGATCACCACTTCCTGCTTGTACCTTGCCAGCCTTGGGCTCGAACTCTTTTCCACTGACATGCAGATTGATCTTCTGCTGCCCAAAAAGCAGGGCGTGACGCTCGACTCCCCCAGATGTGAAGGCGGTGTGTTTCATACCAAGGAACTTTTCGTAGAACTTGATTGAAGCATCGAGGTCTTTAACTGTCAGAACCAGATGGTCTAGCGAAACCGCGGTCGCTATGGACGACATCGGAGATATTGTTATCCAGGTCCTGTACTGCTTCGCGATGAGTTCGTCAGGCTCAGTACACTTCTACCGCCACCAATGCCCAGAAATGCGCGACTGGCGTACGTAGATAGCACGAGTACCGCCAAACTGTTTCGGCTCCTTGGCGACGGTCAGTAGGTGTAACGCGTGTGTTAAGAACGTAAGGATGGGAATCGCATCGGTGCCTCACTAGAAACATGTACAGCACTGTTTTGGGGTGTATGAAACGTCCTCCAACATCAAGCCATTGCAAGTCTTAAGCTCGAGAGGGGTAAAGGTTTATATTTTGCCCTGAACTACCGGTAACTAACCTTATATATCACCTTTCTCTTAAACAAGCAACGACTTCCCTGCAATATCCCCCTGCGTCGCTTAATTAGTAGTAGATCGAGGTTTGGGCACAAGACCTTGAGTACGTACTTGTAGCGAAAGAGATCGCGTGCAAGTACCGTCTTCACGACGATGTCTGACGCGCATGCCAAGCACCGTTTGTGGAGCCTCATTTGATAGAGTAAATTTATTCTCGACAATGTACCGTAGCTTCCGTTCGATGAGGCTGTGGTATCATTCGTATCCAGCAATTGTGCACACAAGGTCGTGATAGCTCATCTTCTACTTGCCTGATTGATTTGCGCTTGCTGTGTATCGTGCTGAAATATTGCCACTTTGGGATCTTGGAATTACCACGGTACCATCATGGTCACAACAAGATCGGCTGACAAACGAGTCGATGCAACGAGAGGAGAGGACCTTGTGCTCCGATCAAGAACAGTTCATAGTCCAAGCTATGGCTCTCCAACACCATCTCAGCTACGCAAACGAAGAGCCCTCGAGCGTGGTCAACAGGACAGTCCTCGTCCAAAGCGCGCCCGAACTGGGTTAGACGGCGCCGACGATGAGGATGCCATACCCAGCACGACAGGCACCGCGGTCATTGAAGTACTAGATGCGTCCAGTGGAGGTGACAGCGCTACCCAAACGCTGGACAATGCATTAGAGCAGGCACATCATAACAGGACCGACTCGGCTGCCGAGGCAAAAGCGACCCCAGTGGCTAAGCCTTCAACCCAGGTACAAGCAGATTCATCAGCAATAGTACCCGACGTTTTCATGACACCAGCAACATCCAAGCACAAGCGGTTTGGCAGCGAGGAGCTGAACGAAGATACTATCATTGTCAACCAAAGCACAGACTCGAGCGCGCACAACGACTATCATACGGCAGACGAAGATGTTGAGGCTAGTGACGACGCCCCCGAAATAGCAAGTGCGAAGACTCCATCAGCAAAGCCACGGGTGAAGAGCCACAGGACTCCTAGACCTAAGAAGCAGACTTCGGCCAATACAGCTCTAAAACAGCCATTGTCAGAGAAGAGACTGATTGAGCCGCTACCGATGGTCGAGGATGCCGAGCTTGCAGGGCAACCTCCTACGCAAACAGCAGCCGATCCGGCGATCGAGCTTGAGACTGAGGACACAATTACTTTTCCAGTACCGGAGCTGCCTGGTCAAGATTCGATGGCAACCGCACCTACCAACCACATCCAACACAACACATCAGAGTCTCAGGCAATCTCGTCGCTCGGGGAAGAACAAACCGTGGGTGGGCCCAACACTAATGTGGATGAGCAGCCCAAGACCATATCTGACACGAGCGGTCCTTCTTCGGCCTCACACATCTCGTCTCAAATTCAACCACCCATAGAACCACCTCTCACCACTTCATTCCAAGAACGATTAGGATCCTCGTTTCCACATGCGCCAAAGGATCCACTACTACCCAAGCCTCACAAAACTCGACTTGGGACGAATCAACTTCCAACCGCATCCCAAAGCAATCTTACGAATCGAGCGGGAAAAACCTTTGAAAGCTTCCGACGCAATCAACTCAACCAACGCCTCAGACATGAAAGCACCTGGTCGAAGAAGAGAAGCACGTTCGCTGTAACATAGTTGGGCACCTTCCGATCTAGACCGGCGATCTTAGCTTTGCAAAAGTACCCTTCCTCGGACACGAGGAGATAGCGACTTTACTCATCAGAAGTACACCTTTTCATCGTGTTCACCGCCCAAGGGCCCCACAGTGCCTACAAAAAGCAGGCTAATTCCCCGCTTGGCCAGCATGCAGTATGCAGGGCCCAGCACGCTTCCCAAAAAGGATACGAACACGTTCCGAGCGTTAGTCTACGATTTGACATCGGTGATCTGGACCTGTGCGACGTCAGAACGTTAGATGTTAATTTGATCTGGTCGCACAGCATACGTCTTGGGCGGCAGACACGCATGTATGCCTGATCAGCCGATCTGCGACAAGACACACGGATTGGACCCGGTCTGGCGCAGAGTGCAAGACGTTCGCATTGCGTTCACGTAACTTATCGCACAGGTTTCTCAATTTTGATGCGTAAGCGACTGAGGGACGCCCTGGGATGAGTTAAACGGAAGTAAACATCAATTATCTTGTGCCCGAGAAGACGATGGAGCCTGTGGCGTCTGTACCCTGCGCGCGTGCCGCCTTCTCGCATACCTTCCCACAGACGCACAACCCACGGCTTAAGCCCGCCCATGTTATGCAGGTCTCGCTCTCAGCTCCGGCCAGAGAAAGCAAAAGAGACCTCAAAGGACTCTCGTATTCGGAATCTTCCAGCGCGCAGGTCGCGTCAGCGTGCAGCGAGGGCCAGCCACAGATGATGGATCTGCGACAGGGTGAAGCTTCTTACTGTAATCACCACAAGCCACACAGAAAAGGCAAGGCAAGGAAAGGAAAGGAAGCACAGGACCGGGAATTGGGAGCTGGAAACTGAAGAGCAGACAGAAACAGAAACGGACACAGGACAGGGTGTAGAATATCGATTCATTATTCATGCTCCGAGCATGAATTGCATTGCATTGCATTGCATTGAACTGAACTGGATTGGTTTCGTCCACTGTCTGTCTGACTTCGTCTAAAGGCGGACGGTTAAGCTACTATACTACACGCTACCGTCTCTGAAAGAACAAAATATATGCCTCCCCGTTCTGCAACCTATCCCTCGCACTCAGCTGCGCGGGATCAAAGTCCACGGTGCGCTCATCGTCGAATTTCCGCCAGCAGCCGCGACCCTGATCCTTCACCATCGATATATAGTGGCCTCCGTCGCCTGAACTACCGAGGTGTCGCAGCACACCATAGCAATCGTAGGTGAAGGGCGGGAGGGTGGCGGGGTCGGGCCCGTCTTTATCTTTTGCTTCGCCGTTGCTTTGGTCTGACTGCGGCTGTGGCTGTGGCTGTGGCTGTTTGGGGCTCAGAACGTAGGGATCCATGGTCAGCCCGTGCAGTGGGAAGTCGATTGGGGAGTGGATCTTGCGCGCGCTCTCGGTCTTCGACGCGCTGAAGCGCTTGAAGTGGATGACTAGGAACTGCGGTAGGCGCGTGAGGATGATCTGTTTTGTGGCGTCGCGCTCGCATTTACAGTGCGGACATTTCCATCTTTCGTCGGGAGCCAGGCGTTCTTCTTTCGTGTAGCTTTGGAGGCACTCGTAGATATCGCCGGGGCGAGAACGGGGGATCTCGGTTGAAATTGAGTAGAAGGCTTCGTAGGTGGTTGAGGTGTTGTTGCAAGTTAGACAGCGGAGTCTGGAGGCGTGCTGGCCGGCGAAGAGGGAAGATACGAATGAGCGATCACGGTGTTCGTATCTTTGCCACTCGATGGGGGCGGCTTCTGTGATGCGGTATCGTTCTCGTTGCATTTCTTGTTCGGTTGTTAGCGGTTTTAGTGGTGTCCGTTCCCATGCGATGTTTAGATCTTCGTGGAGACAGTCGACTAAGAAGTCGAAGAACTCTTTCGCATCTTGTTGTCTGTCTATTACCCACTCGCGATTCATCCGGCCGCAGAAGTTGCGGAAGGTGGTTGGCTTGATCATGTCTACATCTCCTTTCCATAATGATCGAATGACATTTGCGAAGATCTCGGGCATGATTCCGCTGCTGCCTTTCCAGTTCTTCTGGACATTGCGCTTGTAGGCGCCTTCGTCGAGGAAGAAATTGGCAAGTGGTATCGTGGCGCTTAGGCATTGCAAGGTACTGTTCATGTAGCATGTTACACCGAAGTTGGTGAGACCTGTGCGAGGTATGCGACGCCGCGTGAGACTTTGCGAGGATGAGTAGAGCTGCTGTCTACTTGCTGAGGTGACACGAGCTAGTGGTGCTTGAGCTTGAATGATCTCGGCTTGACCGGTGTAGCTTGGTCGCGGGACTGCCGGCGCTGGACGAGATGGCATGGACGGCAATGGTGGTGGTTCATACCGTTTCGCTGGCACGACAGGCCTGCGAGGCGGAGCTACCATCGATTGCTGTTCCGTGGCAGGGAAGCGCCGAAGGAATGATTCATAGTCTGGAACATACGGAGAGGCCGGTGGCTCGTCTTCCGTTTCAGCGTACTCGTTGTCGCTCGCGTGGGCTTCATCGTTGTGTACGACCTCTTCTTGCTGAGCTTGTTGCCTCCAAGCTCGCTGTTCGTTCTCGTCCAAGAACTTTTGGTTCCTCAGACGGCGATCTCGGACTTCGACTCTCGAGTTCGTGCTGACCAATCTTTGTCGACCAAGTGGCCTGCCTGGTCCGACTGTTGTTGGTCTTTGCCGTGTTGTGCCAAGCATTGCAGCTGTCCTAGAGGTAGCCAGCGAATGCGACCCCATCAGGTCCACCCAGGCATCAAGACCGCCTCGGAGCAGTGCAGGAGGTCTCCCATCCTTGAGAGGCTTGTACTCATTGAACTCGTATAGGGTGTCGAAGAATGCTCTCAGGTGAGGGGCCCGAGTCATGGTTGGGCTTCCTCTTAGATAGCTGTTGTCGCTTGTGCTCTGGTCATAGTAGACCACAATGTCGAACTCGTTCCGCCGAGCAAAGAGATTTTGCTCCTTGTCTGGTGCCAGCACCAGTCGTTCTTCAAGCATTTCTGCCGACATTCCTTCCTTCAGCTCCAATGGTTCAATGCATAAAATCGAGGTAGCAAAGATGTGGCCTTCATCAAATTGAGATCTGTCTCGAATATCGACAAGGAGGACGTTATATTTGGAGATGTATCGTTGCAGCAGTTCTGCGTCAACCAAGTCATGGTGAGGTATCTCGGCGGAATTGCTCTTTGAGACTATGGCTAGATTCACACCGTTCGGAGTTCTTGGTCGGTACGGCTGCACCTCTTCCTTGTGCCTTTGTAGCTGGGGGTTCGAGATATTAGCAATGGGCTGGCCATAGTAGGATTTATTGCGTTCTGTCGGTGGCCTATGTATCTCGCGTGATGCTCGAGCAGATTGAGCGGCTGAAAAGGTCGGATCTGGAGGCTTCGGCATCCCTGTGGCGGCCACGGGTAGCTTGGGTGGCAGAGACGGAGGTAGGCCTGGCATGTCTCGAGGACCAAATGGCTTGGGAGCTCCGTTGACTCCGTTCGCGGTGAAATTGGCAGCATCCGGCATCTCGAGCGAGCCCGGGGCAGGGGCTGCGCCTGCGCCATTTGTCCTCAAGCGAGCGAACCTCGAGCTCAGATCGTTTGCTGTTGGGAGGGAGCCACTTCTCAAGTGGTCGGGCTTGGAGACACTCGTTGGTCGGGCCTTCTGCACTCTTAGAGATTCTGGGACCTGTTGGACTCCGCCCCCGGTCGATGGTGGGCTCGCGTGTGATTGTGGACGGTTCTGCTGTTGGTCGATGTAGGAGGATGGTAGGGCGACAGCATCGTAACCACTAGTGGTAGAGCGCTGGTGTGTGTTGTGTCTGATGTTGTTGTCCTCTATTATCTTTCTCACGCCCTCCATCTGGGCGCCCATCGACTTGACCACATTTTTAGCAGACTTGTTCCTCTGAGACCAGCTCTGATTGTTGTACTCGAAGAAGCCAAAGTCTTTGTGGCGGGGGATGATGTTCAACAGGATGTCGGAAGCCTTTAGATAGTCACGAAATGCTATGTCTGCTTTGCCAAAACTCAACGAGGTCTTGGATGTCTGCAGACATGACTCGGCCTCCTTCAAGTACTCGGGCAGGGCAACGGAGGGATCGAAGGTCGGTTGCGCAGCGGCTACGAGGTCCTTGACGTGAGGGAATGCTCGATCGTTCTGGTGAGCTGGTGGATCTCTGCCATTAACATTCCCATTTCCACTTCCACTCCCACTGCCGTCTCGAGGATCTCCCCAGCTTGTTCTTTTGGGAGGGGGGTCATTGTTGGGCGAGGAGGCGTGGAACCTGGTCGCAAACGAGGCCATATCAGGCTTCTAGACTGAAGCACCTCATTCCACAGTCATCGCGGTCATGAGGGGATGTAGAGGAAACGAACTTCACTTTGTGTACAGCATGTCTCGTAAAGTTGAATGTAGTTAGCAATGGAGTCGACGATTATTGTTGCTATTCACAAGTCTAGCATTTTTACAATGACCTCGATCAAGCTGAATGCCACGCCGTGACATGACATGCGCGGCTTAATGATCATCGACACACATGGCACTGCATGCAGTGGGTGGCAGACGAGTCCTCCTCGGTGCTTAGAAGCCGCCACGGCCGCCACTAGTTAGGTGACTTAGCTGCCCGGTTTCCGGGGTCGTATCGCTAGTATAATTAGTTAGTGCTCCCAAACGATGTCATCAATTGTCATCAGCCTTGCCGCTCTCCAACCAGACCAATTCCACCGCAGCTTCCTATGCAGTGTCGAACACATTCAAATGAGACTCAACCTCAATGCCAGCACACCATTAGCCTCCGGCCCCTAACCGCAAGCCTCAAGCCACTGCACAGACACATTCACCTTCACGAGCATCAGATCCGCTATAGAATACCGGCCTGTATGCCATAGGAGCACCTAGTCAAATCAATATGGCAGGCTGGTTATACTCAGGCACGTCGGCCCTCGATGAGCAGATCGAGAGGGCCACATCCTCGAGCTTGGAGGATATTGCCTCGAGTCTGGAGATCTCAGACATGATCAGATCCAAAACAGTGCAGCCTAAAGATGCCATGCGGTCGCTGAAGAAACGAATAGGCAACAAGAATCCGAACATCCAAATATCCACCCTGAAGCTGACCGATACCTGCGTCAAGAATGGAGGCCAGCACTTCTTGACCGAGATCGCATCCCGCGAGTTTATGGACAACCTGGTCTCCCTGCTGAAAGCATATGGCCCTGCACAAGTCGACGAAGTAGTCAAGCAGAAGATACTCGAGCTAATACAAGACTGGGCCAGCGCCTCGCAAGGCAGATACGACCTGTCATACATTAACCAAGTCTACCAGCTTCTGCAGAGAGAAGGCTGGAAGTTTCCTCCTCGCGCTGAGGTATCTAGCACCATGATCGACAGCAGTGCGCCTCCCGAATGGTCCGATAGCGATGTCTGCATGCGATGCCGATCCGCCTTCTCATTTACCAATCGGAAACACCATTGCCGCAATTGTGGTAGCGTCTTTGATCAACAGTGTTCCAGCAAGTCGATGCCCCTGCCCCATCTCGGTATTATGCAACCTGTTCGAGTTGATGACGGATGCTATGAGAAGCTGCAGAAGAAGTCGCACACAGGCACAGCCACAGGCCCAGAGAGGAGGGTATCCTTTGCTACGAAGCCCCAGCATATGCAGCCTCGCGATGCAAGGATTGATAGCAGTTTTGACGAAGACTTGAAGAGGGCTCTAGAGATGAGCTTGGAAGACTCCAAGGGCATTTCGAGCACCGGTTACGTACCACAGTCCAAATCGCCAGCGAGGAAAGAGTCAAAGCCACACAGAAATAACACGTCGGCCGATGATGATGACGATCCAGATCTCAAAGCCGCCCTGGCTTTGTCCTTGAAAGAGGCTGAAGAGCAGGCTAAGAAACATGCTGCATCCATGAAGACCTCCACCACCAACGGAGTAGACACTTCCAAACCCTTCGTCATGCCGAATAAAGATTACGAACTATCGCACATGGAGTGTGAGAACATCAATCTCTTTTCCACCCTGGTAGACCGATTGCAACACCAGCCACCGGGCACTATTCTGAGAGAACCACAAATTCAAGAACTATACGAGAGCATCGGGAAGCTTCGGCCAAAGCTAGCAAGGACTCTGGGAGAAACGATGTCCAAGAACGAGGCACTGCTAGACCTGCACCAGAAGCTATCAACAGTCGTCCGCTACTATGACCGCATGCTCGAAGAAAGGATGAACAAAACATACCAATATGGCCAGCAGACCTACGGCGGCTACGCTATGCCCTCCGCTGCGCCCTCAGCACCATACTCGCAGCCATACCAGAACTTTTCCGCTGCGCCTCCACCCGCAGTCATGGCCAATGGCGGGAGCGGAGCAGAGAACTACTATTTTGGCAACGCACCACAACCGGAGCCGTCCTACGCTCCTCAACCACAGCAGCAGCCGGGGCCCCAAAGATCATATTCATACTCAAGTCAGCAGAAGACAAACATGCCCTCCTCACCCTACTCGCAGTACCCGCCCCAGCAAGGCCAATACGCCCAGCAACCCCCTTCGCCAATCGCATACCACAATCAACCACAGTCCCGGCCCCAAGCTCAGACACCGCAACCACAATCGCAGCATCCTAACATCTACCCCCAGATGCCACCCCCCGACCAGAACTACCAGCAGCCCCCACAATCCCAGCAAGCCCCACAACCACAATACCAAGCTCCCCCACAACAATTACAACCGCAACATTCTGGCCCACCGCCTCAAACAGCTGGTTATGCTGGATACCCGCAGGCTGATGGGTACGGTCAGCCCCCGTCTCAGCAGCAACAAAATTATTATAGCCAACCGCCGGCAGCACAGATGCCGGCGTCACAGCCCGTGGCGGCACCTGTGCAGGAGAACTTGATTGATTTGTAAGCATGACTTGGTTTGGTGGCCACCACTTCTAGCAAGATGCACTGGGTCGTACCATAGCTGCCTGGGTGAATGGATCACTCACTATAGCAAGTTACGGGAGCGCTACCAGCCTCGTTTTGCAAAATTGATACTCAACTGCATAGTGGCCTAGATTGTGTCTATTTTCCATTCGATCTGTAGTTTTGTGTTTGTGTTCGTGTAGGCAGTGCTCTAACAGTCATTCATGAAAGGTGATACCCACAAGCAAACTCGCAACTGACATCGACTACTTCGCTCTCGCTCCACCGCGGCTTCAATCTAGTCCACGCTTCTTTCTGTAAAAGGTGCTCTAACAGGCAAGTCAACGCCAGCAAGGCCACACAATGTGGAAGAGCAGATAACACTGAAGACGAGATTGCGCGAAACTTCGATCCACAAGCGTGAGTATTGATCTTTGCGTTCAGCGGGCATGATTCTTACAGTAATCCCATGCTAGCTGACCAAATCAAGTGCACAAGGCCTGTGTCTGTGTCTGTGTCTGCTCATTCCACAATTCCAGCACCCACGGTCTCACCCTGGCTACGCAACACTATCCTCCCACCCGCCTCTATCGGCACGCCTCTCTCGAGCTCAATCGCCACCCTCACTACTTCCTCTGGCTTGACGATCTTCGGCTTCTTCCTGATCACGTCTGCTGTCTTTTTATCCAGTATGGCGACCAGCTGACTGATCCGGCCCGGGACATGCAGTCGTCCCCTATGGATATCGACGTTCATCGGCGTCAGGTGCGCAAACGAAAGGATCTGCGCCGCGAAATTCGTCGTGTTCTGTATCTGGTCTTTTCCCGGCGCACAGACCACGTCGCCTGATCGGAGATGGATGGGGTCGATGTCATTCAAGTGGAGAATCACATTCTGGCCGGCGACAGCCCACTCGCGGATCTCGTCGCCGTCGTCGTTGTCTAGGTCGAGAGCTCTGATTGTTGCTTTCTCGCTAGATGGCTGCACGAGGATTTGGTCGCCGACTTGGAGGGAGCCGGCTTCTATGCGGCCGGATATTGAGAGGGGGTTTTGGACGCCGCCACGGAAGACGTCGCCTACTGTCATCCGGAGCGGTCGGTCGAGGTTGTGTGCTGTGGGCTCGTAGGAATCGAGCGCTTGAACTAGGGTTTGGCCACTCTTGTACCAGGAGGCGGCAGGGTCGGTGACAGGTTGTAGTATGTTGTCGCCTTGGAGGCCTGAGCAGGGTATGAATGCTGTTGACTCTAGGTTGAATCTTGTTGCTTTTAGGAAGGACGACATCTGTGTCTTGATGTCTTCGAACCGATCTTGCGACCAGTTGACCATGTCCATCTTGTTGACTGCTACTATCAAGCGCTGCACACCAATTGACTTTGCTAGTAAGGCGTGCTCTTTTGTCTGGCCGCGCAGACCAGACTCGAAGTTACCGGGCGAAGCATCGATGACAAGGACGGCGAAGTCTGCTTGCGAGGCGCCAGCGATCATGTTGGGCACGAAGTCTTGGTGGCCTGGAGCGTCGAGAATGGTGAAGCTCGTCTTGTCAGTGTCGAACTTGTTCATCGCAATGTCAATCGTCACACCGCGTTCTCTTTCTTCAGAGCCTTGGTCCAGCACCCACGCAAAGGCGAATGAGCCCTTGCCAATGTTCTCGGCTTCCTTCTTGTATCTATCCATTGTCCTCTGATCGATTGCTTTAAGGTCAAATAGCAGGCGGCCCATCAGCGTACTTTTGCCAGCATCGACATGTCCAATGACGACGAAGTTGGCAGCATTTTTGTGCTTGACCTTTTTGTACTCTCCTAGCACGTCAATGTTCTTGCTCTTAATCTTTGGTGGGTCGGATATGCTAAGATTCTGAACGCCATTTGTGACATTCGCTTTTGGCAGCGCTTTTTGTTGCCGTTTTTGTGGTGTTGTGGTCTTGGCTGCTGCGAAGTGGAATTAGCTATGTCTCTATCCTCAGACTAACGTGTCCGCCCTGTTTGTGCTCTGTAAACAATGTCGTCGGGGCTGGGGTCTTTAAAGTCAAACATAGAAGATGCATTCCCGATTATGCTTGAATCAATTGTGGCACTGGGATCGGATGTCACAGTGTCGAGAAATGTTCCAGCGAAGGCGGAAGGTTTGGTGCGTTCCACTATCGGTTCGTCTTCCAGATCACGCTTCGCGCCGGTGCCGTTGAGCTCTGATCCTGCTTTCGGTTCTATTGCAGCAGCGTCTGACATTGGGACATCGCCTTCTGTGCCAATTGTCTTCTGCGTGCGCCCTCCGGGCTTGTCGTTGCTTAAAGTCAACTTGCTGAGACTAGCTGCGTATTCATCTTGAGGGCCCTCATCTTTGCTTTTGCTGGGGGCGGCCGGGTTGGCGTTTTCCTTCTGCCTCCGTTTGGCAGCAAGTGCTGCGAGCTTCGACATCTTGCCGTCCTTCGAAGCACCTCCCAACAAGCCGCGAGAGCAATGAATAGGCTCAACCAAGATGTCGATTTTGCGATGTTCCGGTACCTGTCCCCAGGGACAATCCGCAAAAAAGTCTTTTACCGATATAGGAGGTAGGTCTGAATCAAGCTCCGCATCAGAGCGAGCCCTTCACGGCAAGGATTTGTGGCGGGGTAGAGTGAAGGGAAAAGGAGAAGTTCAACTTACGGATGGGTTGTGCAGGTTTTGCAGGTGTTGGCTTGGGTTTATGTTTGTCTGCATATCATTCAGCCTGACAGTAACTAAATTGCCTGCATCGTGCTTACTCTTGATGTAGGAGACCGTCTTGGCAATATCATAATAAGTGTCCCAAAGCTTGTCTTGGATTTCTTGGTCGGTGGCCTGGTGGGCAGGACCTAGGGATTGTCGGACCTCAATGGTCCCCAGTCGCAAGTGCTCCTTGTCTTCGGCGCTCACTTCTTCTTGACCCTCATCAAACTCTTCCTCGTAGGCGTCATCGTAGTCGAGGTCCCCATCATCGTAACCAACGGTCTTTACTCGTCGGTTTGACATTTTAGAGAAGTCCTTTGCTGCTTGCTAAACTTCAAAGGAGCGATGGCCTTTTGCAAGCATCTGCTTTCTACAAATACTCTATAAGGCGACATGCATGGTTGAGCATATTATAAACGCTAAGAGTACTTTCATCATCTGTAGTAGATACTCGGGTAGCACCGCCCATTTTAGCGCCGGCTGTAGGCGTGTCTACCTGCACATCATTCAATGCTTGTGCGTATGATCAGGCACCTACGCTCGATGACCAAGTGGTTTGGTGAGTTGCAAACGAGTCTGTGAAGGTTTGAACGTGCGCTTCCTGATTGCAAAGGTGAAAGGGAGTTCCTGCGTGGTTGTTTCTGTGTTCGATATCTTGTCTGTGCTCGTGGTGAAGCTCGAGATCACCAGCGCTGCGAGATGATGGAAGAACCCCACAAGGATGCATGATGCGCCTAGATGGTGAACCACTGCATGTCGTGGTTTCAGACGCTGAGCATGTTTTGTGACGCTTGATCGAACGACGCTCTGTATATATTGTCGAGAGGTAGATACTACGGAGTAGAACAATGAATATTCAGCTTAACGGAACTCCTCCCTGATGTCGAGTACAATGATGGCAGCGCCGACTGGCGGTACAACTACTCGCACGTTAACGAGGTCGAATCTTACTAGTCAACTCGAACACGACGAGGGGTCACTGACACCCAAGTCTAACAAATTACGATCACTATCAGATGTACCCAAACCATCGTTATCGCCGTCGCCTGCAATCAGGGAATCAAACCGACGCGTGTCCAAAGATGATTCCGCAGCAGTCGCCGATCCGACCACACCTCGCAGGCCAACTTACCACACGAGAGGTCTATCGCTGCAGATGCCGACAAAGGACAATCCAGATGGACTTTCTACTACCAGCCCTCGAATACCTCTCTCGCCGAAGCTCGACTCATCCAGCACGTACGGCTCTCCTGCCTCTGTCCTGCCCAGAAGGTCGAGAGGGCTCGACTTCGCAAGAGCCTGTACAAATCTACACCACTCTACCCTAGCTGAGAGCTCTCCAGATGCTTCTCCAATAACCGGACGCGGCATCAATATACCACAAAGAAGGGGACTAGGCAATACCGGCTCTATCCTGGATTCACCCAGCCAGAATACAACATGGCCATCTCTCCACGGTGAAAGGACCAATCTGTCCAGCTCGGTAAGTAGCATCAATATGATTGACTCAGGTTCCGACTCGGACGACTCTTCAGAAGACATGGCTGTAGACAGGGACATGGACGATCCAATGCTTAACACTCCTGCTGCGTCAAGGATTAATGGTCTGGCAGTAACACAAAGCCCCGGCATGGAATGGCTGAACAATCCAACAACAAATTCACAAATGTCTCGTCTGAGCTTCAGAAGAGCTCGATTGCGCCATCCTAAAAGTTCGCATTCTTCCAGCAGCGTCAGCATGCGAAGCACCAGACCTTCCCCCGGTCCTCTTTCTCCTCCAATCAGGCAAAGTGTAGAGAACTCGGGATACTTTGGCATGACGAAACAGCAAGTGAGGTCAAGAAGGGAGAGCTTAAGCTTGGGAACGGACGACCTCCACCTCTCGGACAGCGAGGGCGAGGGCGATAACAGGATGCACAATGCTGTTACGTCGAGTACCGATGGCTCAAGCGAAAGAGGTGTCATCAAGAGGGCAGTTACGAGAAGAAGCAACCTATTACCCAAGACGAAAGGTTTTGCCAGGATTAAGGCAGCCCTGATGGAAGAATCAGATCCTTTGCATAGCGAATCTCGAAGGGAAGCCGAAGTGATCAAACAAGTCCAAGAGAGTGACGAGGTATACCCTCCAAAACCTGAGAACATCCTCGGTATGAACACTACCGCCGAGCCTGTCGAAGCATCCATCGAAAACACAAACGGGCATGATCTCTCACACGAAACGAGCAACGAGGCCCACGCCTCAGATCCAACCACCGAGCCCTTCAGTAATCACGCAAAGAGAAATTCTGCTGGCTTTGGCTTCTGGAACAACTTCGAGCACACTCCTCCAAGCAATATTGACAGGTTCCGGACGCCACCTCCTCCTTCTCTGATGCCACAGGATTCCAACGCATCCGATGACACAATGGTATCTGTCTACACTCCTGCTCACGAGTCATCTTACGGAGGCTCACTCCTCCGCCAGCTGCACCAGTCGCGTTCTCGATCACGATCGACCACCCCATTGGCATCTGCTGCAGCATCGCAAGCCACGGCTAACGTCCATGGCAACAGTGCTCAGCCACCGACAGCGGGTGACGTAGCTAGAAAAGTAAACAACAAGCGGCGGAGAGACGATGACTTTGACCTTTATTCGTTCAAGCGTCGGGCTGTCTCGCCCAGCATGGTTGGCTCCGCTCACAGCTCGCCTGTTGTGCCTCAGAGCCCAACGCTGAATAATGATAAAGCTTGGGGTCGACCTCCACCGAAGACGCATGCAGAGAGAAGCAACAGTGGCGGAAGCACAAGTGCGAATGGGCCGAAGAGAGTGGGCTTGCAAGGCATGACGGAGGCGAGTGATGGTTTCATGAGCATGAGCATTGATTAGCCAATTAGCGGGTTTGAGTAAAGGGCGTGTAACAGGTGTTGGGCGAGTCTGCTGGCCGGTGTTGCCAATGGTAGACATACGATGTTATGTAACGATATCAAGCGGTGAGAGCATCGCGTTACAGGCATGGGCTTCTGAAGCACCGAGCGAATCAATCTTGAACCAAATTCACACTTTGTTCGTACGTGTTTTGGACTCGCTATAGTTCGTCTCCTGCATGCTTCGGCCAGTCAAGTCACGGCGTCCTGCACGACCTTGCTCACCGTTCTTGCCTCTAGATTCATTATCCAAACAGTGACGGTCCCCTTCAAGCTAGCCTCGCCACGGATACTATCGAGCTCTGCGGAGCCTCGTCGGCGGTCTCACTTGTCACATCCCACCTACTAGTACCATACCATATACCACCATTGCAGTCGATCACAAGTCAAAGATGTCCTCAACAGAAGTAGTATCCAGTTTCATAGAAGGTTCACCGCCCGGCGAGCTCACCGAAGTGGTCAAAGCGATCAAAGCCCTCACCTCCGACTCGGACCCGGCGCTCCTCCAGAACCCCAAAGTCAAGGCTGCCTTCCAACGGTACAACGAGAGCCAACTAGTCTGCGCAAAGCTACCAGGAGGTACTCAACATGTATGCCGCCCTTTAGCCAGTGCCAGACCGCACAGCCCGGCCCAGCCCAGCTCACTAACAGCAAAACCAGGTCCTGGTCAGCGAACACAACAGACTAGACGACACCACCTACTACGACACCACAACCTCCACCTCCTTCACCTTCGACCACCTGACCCAAAAACCCAGCAACAGCAAATCACACACCCACGACTCCCCCCGCAGCGACCTCATCGCCTCAATATCTAAATCGCTATCCTCACATTTCGCCGAACACTACCCGACACAATCCTCCGCAGGCTCAGCATACACGGTCTCCGAGTCGTCCTCCTCCGATTCCGCAATCGCAGTCCTCATAAGCGCCACAAAATCAAGTCCTAACAATTTCATCTCTGGCCGCTGGCGGACGATCCTGCTCTACGACCCGTCGTCGCAGGCCTTGACTGGCACGCTCGCGGCGCAGGTGCATTACTACGAGGATGGGAACGTGGCATTGAACACGACGCGGAAAGTCTCGGAGTCGAATGTTGGGAACAGTGGAGCGGAGATCGTGCGGAAGGTAGCGCAGATAGAGAAGCAGTATCAGGAGGAGGTGAATAGAGCGCTGGTGGGCATGAATGAGGGCAGTTTCAGGGGGTTGAGGAGGCAGTTGCCTGTGACGAGACAGCGGATTGAGTGGGAGAAGGTGAGGGGCTATAGCTTGAGCGATAACCTGAAGGGGAAGCAGTGAAGAAAGGTACGAGTACAACGACGAACTACCTACACTCCAAGCCATGACTGACCTGTCGTCTTACTACTACTCACACTCAGCTAATATACAGGCATATCACGGCATGCTCTTTCCACCTCTCGTTGCCTGCCCAACTTGACTCCCGGTCTTGTCCTCCGCATACCTCTGATAGACCTCGATATACTTCTCCCTCGCACTCATAGTACTCATCACACTGTCTCGCTCCCTCACCTTCCCAAACCACCCCCTCCACCTCCTCCATACCTCCTCATCCTCACCTCCCTTCCCTTCCTCCGGGATACCCACCCCACCCGGCTTGTAGTGATCAATCAAGAACAACCTTAACGTCCACGGAATAAGCGTAACATCCACCAAACTAAACCGCTTCCCCAGAAACCACGGTCCGCCCGCCTGCCCCATCTCCTCCCTCTCCCCGTCAAGGTCAATTACCTCTTGGAAAAACACCTTCATCTGCTTCAGCAGTTCCTCACGCGCGTCGTCGATGGTATACTGTCCATCTTTCTCCGGCGTATGCTGGATAAACCTGTAGAATGCAGGCACGATGCGCGATGAGATGTGGTCGATCCACAGTCTACACCGTGCTCGCTCGTACGCGGCGAGACTGTCGTCTCCGCTAGGGAGCAAGCGCGCTCCGTGCTTCGTGGTGTCGGAGTAGTGCTCGTCTAGGTACTCCGCGATGACGATGCTTTCGTAGATGGGCTTTAGTTTCCTTTCCTTCTTGGCGGAAGCATTGTTTGTCACGTCGTCGTTACTATCGCCGTTCGCGTTCGCTGACGTTACTGGTGCCGGAACGGGGACACCCAGCGTTGGGACCAGTCCGCGTGGGTTTAGCTTCAGGAAGTCGGGGTCTTTGTGGTATGGGTTGATCTCGATGTACTGGTAGTCGATGTTCTTCTCGTTCAACGTGATCCAGGTGCGTTGGACGAAGGGGCAGAACCAGCCCGCGTAGAGTTTGAGCGGTTTCTCCGATTGGTGCGCGGCTGCTGTCTCTGCAGCGGCGCCGGTTGTGTGTGAGTGGATGGTCCGGTCAACTTCATTTGGTCCTGCCATTCTGCGAGAACAGCTTGAGAATTGGTGTCGGAAGCTTATGGGCGTCACGCGTCCTGCCGCTTTGCTGATGGATGGAGGACTTTGAGAGCTGGTGTGAGCGACTGATGTTAGTGCGCTTCTTCTGAGGGCTAGACTGGTGACAATTGAGGTCCGAAACGGGTTCATGAGAGGGTAAGATATTATGCTTGTCGGCATCTATTGGTTAATTGATGCAAATCTTCGGAGGCAACAGTGCTGAAGCTTTCAGGAAGCATCGGTTATACTCATGTGGTGTGCACTGGTTGACGATAGTATGACGTATTGCGGCTGCCGCCGACCCCAAACATGATATCTGAGATTCCGCGTGATGCTGGAATTCATCCTCCTGTATACATCGCTCACGACTTGCCAGCAGTTGCGCACTGTAGCCGACGTGCGCTTCTTCATCAAGTCCGGCCTTCTTTGACGTGGTCGGGTGTGCGTGCTTTCTGTTGGGGTCGAACCTATTGCAGAGCCTTCCATGACCAGCCAACGAGCGAGGAGAGCGTTCGACACTTGTAGAAAGCTGCTTAAGCACTCAGTATAGTCAGGACAGAGTTAGTCAGGTGACGTACGCTTTTGCTGGTAGGTCCAGTACGTTGCGGCCGTGCAGACTTCAAGCCACCCAAAGCACCTCAGCCTCTCCGTAGCGCTCTGTGGTGCCTCGTATGTAGGCAACGCTGCAACCCGCCTCACGCGTTATAACCCTGGCCAGACTCACGACTGTTACTTGCTAGCTCTCCAGTTCGTCCGCACGTCGAATAGACGAAGGCAAGAAGAAACGATCCAACCGTGCTCGATGGCAGCGAATGTGTTTCAGCATCTGATGGCTGCTGCCACTTTCTCAAACTCGCAGCGAACTGTTAGCGTTGGGGGCCCTCCGAGACCGGTTTAGGGATATTGAGGCGGGATAAAAATCATAGTATTCTGCAATGCCTTTCGCGCGCATCGATGCTCAAAAACTCCAAGAGCCTCGATGCAGAATCGGGAATGTCTTCGGGGCCGGGTCAAAAAGTGTCCAATGAGTCAAGTCGATCAAATCCCGATGAGGTGCAGACAAGAAGCCTTACTACTACTGCGCAGCGAACCGTTTCTTTCTCGATTCGGCAGCTGATCGATCCTTGTCACTAGAATACGCTGAAGCAGAAGGCTTAGCGACGCCTGTTGGTTTGCCTGGACCCCCTCTCCTGCGGTTGGCAAAGCGTCCATTGCGGTTGAAACTCCTCTTCAGACCAGGATCGTCTAGGGTTGAACTTTCCTCAACAGGACCAGCACCACGCTTCCTGCCTCTAGACCCTCGCTCACGCTCACTGGACAAAGCTTCGTCTAGCTTCCCGATCGCAGTCTGACCTGTACCAAAGCGCTTGGCTCTTTCCATATTCTTCTGGGCATCAGTGTCAGCGGTCGCTGTCTCCGTGGCTTCTGCATCGGCATTGGCCTGTCCTCCAGTACCGAAGCGCTCGGCGCGACGTTGTCTCCTCTCCATCTCCCTGTCGATGTCTGACGCAGCAAGGTTCATAGCGAAGGCCTTAGCATCGTCGGCGGGCGCTGTTTCAGCTTCAGTTGCTGGCTCGGTCGCCTCAGCGCCGCTCTGGACAGTTGTCGCATCCTCGGCTGGGGGCTGTTCCTGTGTAGGCTCGACAGATTCTGGTTGTGCCACTTCTGATTCGTTCTCTGGCGCAGGGATGGCAGTCTCTGTAATTGCGGTTAGCATGATCATCGGGCTGTAACAGGTGTGCAACATCTGAGCACTCACGCACACATGGCGAAGCCACATGCGTCGTTTTTCGACTCACCCGTGGTCTCAGCTGACTTGTCAGCTTCATTCAGCCGCGCAATCAGATCTGCCTTCTTGCCAGAAGTGGGAAGCCCTCGACCCTTGAGGATCTCCGTGAGGTCGGCCACGGTTTTCTTGGAATACTCTGCCATATTGATGTCCCGTGCGTTGCGCAGGTTCACTTGATAGACGAAGAGTGACTGATGGTGACAACAGGTCTCGGTGACCAATAAAACACCCAAAGCCAATAAAATCGAAGTTGGAAATGGCAGCGTCCTCAGCTGTGTTTGAATCCTCCTAGATTCAAAGCGCGTTGTCGCGCACTGCAGTCGCGACCGGCTAAGTTACCTAGCTACGAGCATTAGCTTAGCGTCACTTGGCTGCCGGGCGTGCTGGACCCCTTCAAGTTCGATAACCTTCAAGTTGATTGTCACTCTGTGGCACCTACTCTCGTACTCCGAACTCGATACTGATGATTTCCTGTTGATCTTTCCAGGAACGTCTAATGAAGGCAGATTTGTTTGTGTCACTATCCTGGAGGACGGCTTCCTGCTTTGTGGTAGTGTTTCATTAGATACGCAGGCGGTCGCCTCTTGTGCGCTCAATTGCGGTCTCCTTCCTCTTCACAGGGACGAGACGCGAAACAACCGTATGGAGCTTCCTGGACGAGGCGTCCTCAGACACAGAAGCCGGCAGATGCAATTCTAGTCTCCACTCCCTGTTCGCTTTGACCATGCGTGTTCATCGGAGAAGCTCTGAGTGGTCCATTGCAGTTTGTATACTTTGGATGCGTACACTGGTCCTAGCTGATTGTGTCCGTTCTGCGCATCATAACAAGCAAGAACGCAGCGAGTTTCGAAAGCGACATGCATGACAGTGAAGGTTCCTGGGTGTCTGGGGCATTGTACGGACGAAAAGGCCAGATGCTGTTAGACATATCGGGGAATAAAGACTGCCATCGAACTTTGGCACGGATCATCCATACGCCATGACCGGACCGTGCCTACTTTCATATAGTCTCGGTAAATTGGACGCTATCAAGGGGTATAAAGAGTTTTTAGGCACTCTAGAGCTTGTATAAAATATCTCACTGGGAAGGCTCTGTTATAGCGCGGTGGGATCGTTTCTGAATTGTGTGATCATCCTCTAACCACGATCGAGGTTGATTATTTCTACACAGTTCCGGAGTCGCTCACTCTTGTGGCATGGAACTTGGGGAAGGTATGGCCTTGCCGTCAACAACATCTCGGTATGCTGACTGATCATCACATGGATATTTGCCTTCTTTCCCCACTACCATCTCAGTGACACTAGCATTTATAGACTGGAGCTGTTCTCTATGGGATGAATGCAGCGTTCTGTAACTGGACTGGTATTTCATCATGCAGCACGAGGTGTTTGTTGACCCCTAGTTCAGGCTAGCAGTATGAGCACTCACTAATGCCTTCCTATCACCATTTAATTCTGACGAGGAGGTATCCGCCAGGACCTCTGTCGCACGTGTAAGCGGTATTGCTCGGTTAAAGAGGTACGACCGTCAGGTGAATACTCCGAGCTCGTATCGCCGCATGACGCATTCAAGTCATACCCGCGCCGATGAAATACATCGCTCATCTCAGAGAACTCTGTCGCCTGCGAGCAGCCCCGCGAGGAAGGACTTCTGTAACGCGATTGGTACAACCGTTTTTCCGGCAGGATACGAGGATCAGGATTTCATCTTCGCTTGAGAATGTGAGCAAGGTTCATTATACAAACACTGTTCTATGATTGGCTATAAGTGCAGCGAATCATGAATTGAAGACGAGGAAAGTTCTCAAAAAGTCCACATGCATGGGCCTCGCACCCGCCCATCTGGCGCCCGTGATCGATAACGGTCGAAATTATGGTCCACACCATCGGAAATTTTGGCCAACGCTTGATGCTCAGATGTGGCTTGAACAGCTTTTACGCGCAAATTCTGAATTTGCGCATGCGAGCTGAGGCAAAAGTGTCATTGTAAATCGGCAATAACTGCACATCGGCAGAGGCGAGAGGAACGCTTATGCATTGCGGCTGAGCCCATATCTCCATGCTCATATGATTGGCTGCGCAGCCATTTAGTTGTCTAGATTGAGTAAAGCTGAGAGAAGCTTGGCCCCTCAGCAACATCTTCTCGTGCCGGCCTTGCCAGGCGTGCGCCACGGTTTTGGAGACGCTTGGTTTAACGCCAATGAGCCCCGTTTTGGCGTTGCCCTCTGGCGTGCTTCGAAACTCTCATGCTCTGGCTTTGGCCTTGGATCAGAACGTTCGTCGGCAGGAGACTAGAAATTACCCTTCTGGCACTAGGCATTCATTCGATTCGGCCCTCGCCATCGACCCTCTGGAGCCGCCAATAACCGTTGTGTACCAACGACAACATCAGCATAGAGCACTAACCGCTCATACGATGTCTACCGGTCACTCATGCGGTCAACAGTCTCTCAGAGATCCTGTTTCAGCACGGCCGAGCCTGGAGACCTGAACAAAACGGGCCTCTTATATCTCTGGTGGGAGGGTCTTTGACCGCACTGGCCTAGTCCAGGGCTTGTTCGAGGCTGACTATTGCAGTGCTCGTTTCTCCCTGATTTAGGCCTCGAGTTATCTTTATGCCTGGGGGTATAGCACAAGTCAGATGTGAGTATTGCAAGCCGCGAGTGCACCTGTGAGCGCGGCGTTAACTGCTACGGTACGCACCTGGACGGATCAAGATTAGGCTTTTCGGAGGCCATCGCTGGTGGAGACCGGATTAGCCTGTGCCACATTCTGGCATGCCTTGTTCGTCCTCGTGCCTTTTTCAACGGCCTTGACTACACATGTTGTTAATCGCTGACTTATGACTTAATTTGTGCCCTTTCTGCTCTTTCATCACGCCAATCTTCGGTTCAATCTATGTTTTACACTGGCTATCTCATGCGATTTTCGGGGCACATTTCGGCATCTGGGCAACAACAAAAGTATTGGAGACTGGAATCTGACTTACTGTTTTTGGTGATCGGCGGTTCCGGATTTGAGGCGTAAGGCATAGTGCGTCTGCCTGCTTCAGTCTGAACCCTACTTCACCGACAACGAAGACACATTAATCACTACGGCATCAGCCGCCACTACAGTTTTAGAGCTTGGAAGGACGTTTTGAGATTATCAGCATCTATAATTACTTCCGTTACACAGCATATCACAGCCTTCGGATTGCCTTCCTTCATTGGAATGGTTTGGTGATAGGACCGCCGGCATGCAATCGTTGAACAATACCAAAGAACCGAGGATAGATTGTTCACCTGGGAATTCGGTGGTAATACAGCACTTATGGCGTCGCACAGGACTCGAACAGCCGAGACCTCTGGATTCAACTTCGGGACCACCAGCGATCTATCTTTGCCTCCAGTAAGGAGAGTGCTTCGCAGCAATGGCGGCTCAAATTTCGTTGTTGCTCCAAAGAGGCTCAGCATCACTTCGACCGGTTCTACGAGCAGACAGTCGAGTGCTTCTGGAGAAATAGTCTCACGCTCGCAGCAGCCGAGACCTTCTGCTTTGCCACGGTCTACCTCCTCATCTTCTCAGGCTCGTTTGAGCTACATTGCCTCGAATCGACCCATGCCAACATACGCAGGGAGATCGCCACCATTGCAAGTCCTGAGCGCAACACCACCAACGACGAACATCCCAAGGCTCGAAACTACTCGAGCTCCGTTGAGATCTGATAATTACTGGTATGAACGCTCACGGAGTGTCTCGCCGATAGATATGGATGACGATACGGTTCTAGGAGTTGCTATACCTGCGAAGCCAACAACATATCCAGCTGCAGCGCTGCCACCTCGGCTTATACCAGAACTACAAGCACTTGCTGCAAGTACCAATCATCCGAGCAATCCCACTTCATCATCAATAGGCTCAATCAGTAGCCCGTCGACCCAGTTCACATCATCTTCCAGTCCCTGGAGCGCTTCCACGGCTGCCACGACACCAGTTTCGTGGTCTTCAGCGTCCCCGAGTATTATCCAAGCGGCTCACGCTCCGAGTAAACGCTCCCACACTGTCCCTATGCCCTCGAATGTCAAGACCAGGACGCCCAGATTACCTGTCGTCAAGGAGAGCCGAACCTCAGCTTCAGCTTCCAAGATCACATTGCCATCTCATACCGAGCGAGAGGAGCGGAACAGACAGGCGAAAACACCAGATCCGACACCCCTACCTCGTTCCTCACCCCTGAAGAGTACAAGATCACACAGCAACAGTGCTGTGACTAGTAGAAGTGAGAAGGAGTCTGCGTCCGAGCCAAGGATACAACAGTATCCCGAACCTCCAACCATCTCAGGTGCTCTAGCATTGCCCACTGCTGCGCGTAAGGAGTCTTCGACTCACAAGAAGCCTAACCTAACACAGGGACATTCAAGGCTCCAAGAGGCTATCAATACTGCTAGTCAGCCAAGTACGATAACGAAGTCATCGCATGTGACAGAGCACGGTATCCAATCCGCACCCTCGCAGCTACATTCGAAGCAACTACTTGAGCCGCTTCCTGTTGTAAAAAGCCAGCATCGCAGATTCCCCAGTCTTTCACGAAAAAATGGGCGGCAACCATCTACTTCTGAGCCGGAAGTCGAGAAACAATCCGCCCGTAGCAGGCTGGCCAAATTCTCCAGACTGGCCCTCTTCGGTCGGAGTAAACACAGTGCGGAGTCAGAAGGAAAGCCGCAGAAGCTGCAACCTCCGAAGGGGCCTGCAGCTGGTACGGGTCACGAGGGGTATGGCAAATTTGGACGGAGGGGTCGCAAACAATCGATTGGTAGCAGCATTGGAGCGAGTGATACTGAGACCTCGGACGCGAGCGAGTCCCGCAAGCCAGTTGGCAGGAGGCAGAGCAGGGTCAGCAGCACGAGTCAGGATCAATCCGATCTAGATGAATTTGCCTCATCACGCCTTAAGCCGGCCGTGATGGTCGGTGGATCCCAGAGAGGGCGAGCCAGCCCGTTTCCTTTGATGGCGAAAGGTTCTCAGCTCAGCGACATCAGCCTAAGCACAGTCAGTTCTGCCGAGAGTTATCCTGCAGCGACACGCGTTGTGTCCCCTCGACGAGAACGCTTTATGCACGAGTACGAGGAGGTTCGGCCGACTCTGGCTACAAGACGGTCACAGAAGCTTGCGAGGAGCGAAGAACCGTTCCCCTTTCCTCAGCCGATTGAGACGCGCGACCTTGCAACGACACCCTGCCTCAACAGCAAAAATACAACACAGTCCTCCGATCTCCCGACCCCTGCAAGCGCAATGTATAGGGTAGATCCGGGCCTCCTCGAAGAGCAAAGGACCAAGAGCAAGAAGTTGAAATGGAATATCTTCCGTAGGAAAGACAGCATATCCGAGACACACAAGCGACGGGTGGAGAGGGAGTACGTGCCGCCTGGCATCTCGGTCGACGTTGCATCAGCACCATCCTCACGTCCTGTACCATACTATGCAATGCTTGGGTCAGAATCGGAGATGACTAGCACGGCAGCCATCGGACAATTCCTACGAGAAGCTGCAGAGTCCCCTGAGAAAGAGGATGAATTCATTTCTGGGGGTTTGACTGATGAGGAGGCGGTAAAGAAGCCCTACGACTATCGGGAGTCGGTCCTCCTGCCCTCGTTGCCTACAAGGCAGTTTCAACAAGCTCCGATACCGATTCCAGCCTCTACCGAGCAAGATGAGCCTTCCATACCCGCTGAGTGGCCTTTGGGCGCCGGGTCGAGCGAAGGTCCCGTATCTTCGCGGAAACAGCCTCGACTAGCTCAGGTAGGAAGAATTCCGAAGGTCGTCCCCACGAGAAACCAGCCTCAACCAGGCGTCCAGGTTGCGCACGCCCCAGATATGCCTGCCCTTCGGCATGTTACGGGGCCAATACGACCAAGAGCAAGCCGGGAACAGCTACCGCGGCTCACCACTCGTCAGCCGCTGCTGTTCCAGCGCCAGAAACCGATCGAAGATAGGAGTCAATTTGAGACAAACCGCTCAACCTCATCTCGTAGCAACCAGATCGCACCCTTCGAACCAGATTTTTTGCAGTATGCTGCTGTCAGGAATTCCGATTTTACGACATCGAGCGAATCAACAGGCATCATCAGCATCATGGGTCCCCCTGCCTCAGAGGTCTCTTACGTACCCTCGCGCCCAGCAAGTCATCTACCACACGAAGACGACGTCTGGAATGAATACAACGATTTCATGGATGACATTATGTCACCATCTCAACAACCCAAGTCGCCAAAGAAACCGAGAAAGTTAGGCAAAGCGGAGCGGAACGAGGACAGGTTGCCTGTGCCGACCAATGAGCCTGCAAAGACAAAGGGTCTCGCCATCGTACCTGCGGCGGTACCAGCCGCTGGCCCTTCCAGGCAGTTTCTAGGTACCGCGCCGTTGTTACATGTGCCTCCTTTGGAGGAGATGGCATCTTCCGAGGAGATACGGCTCCGAAGATCGCGAATAGCTGCTGCACTGCACGCTTCATACGCACCCTCTTCGCCATTCTCGATACGTGACTTCATAGAGGAATACGGTCGGCCAGGTAGTGGCAAGTTCTCAGAGCGTCTCAGCGGCTCCTCCGGACAGATTCTGACACCAACACAAGCTGTCGCACAGCCAGAACGGGAACATTCTCGACCAAGGCAATACGAGAACGCCTTTCAGCTCGAAGAGATCGAAAGAACAAGAAACCCAACCAAGCACTCCGATAGATCATATGCATCGCTCATGGTGTCTCGGTGGCTGTCATTTGGCCGTGTGCTCTTTTCACCAGCTCATCAGGAGATCGAAGCAAACCCGGAGAGACATGTTTTGGTTATTGATGGGCTTGGTAGCGAAGACTGGTCAATGTACTGCGCTGTTACCTACCAGCAGGAGAAAGTCTATGTACACGACCTGAAGGAGAGGCGGCAAGGCAGAGTGAAACTTAAGGCAGCGCAATCTGGCGAGGGCGCGCCCCCAACCCATCGACGGTCAGAGATTTCCAGCTTCAACGAAAGGTTTCCATTTCCGCCTGGATTCTTCAGTGCCATCGTGGTCAGATTCCCTCCAGCCATGCCAGACTCGAAGCTAAAAAACATCGTCTCTGAATGTCGACGAGTCTTGGCTCCTGGCGGATTTCTCGAGCTCATGGTATTAGACCTCGATATAGTCAACATGGGTGTGCAGACAAGAAGAGCTATCAAGGAGTTGAAGATCCAACTGACAGCTGCTGACCGCACGGTCAGTCTCAAGCCTATCATCGACAATGTACAGACTGTGCTTGGATCTAACAGCTTCTCGAACCTCAGTCGTTGTGTTGTTGGCGTCCCGGTTGTGGGTAAGCCAGCTGGCACCCTTGACTCATCATCCGAGTCTAGGTCAAGTACAGGGTCCACGGCAGGACAGCGACAGAGGTCATCAGCCGGACCAAGACCATATGGAAGCCTTAGTGGACAAGACAACTTTTCGCTCAATGACCTGGTTGCAGACCATTCCGAAAATGCAGACGCGAAGATCGGCAAGATGGTGTCGAGGACAGCTCGAAGCTGGTGGCAACATTGCTTCGAGGCAGGAATTATAGCAGACAGGAATGGCTCGAAGAGTGTTTTTGCCAACAAGGAGGTATTGAAAGAGTGCAAGGCGCGAGCGAGCACTTTCAAGCTACTGATTGCGTACACGCAGAAGCCACAACTGGATCAGAGGAGAAGAACAATAAGTGAACCAACGGTGCCCACATTGGCCACTGCGGGCGTTGGCAGGGCTCAGAGGCAGGCAACATAAAAAGAGAAACAGGAATGCAGGGTGAGAAGTGAGTTGGGAGCAGAAATTTACGACACCTGCAATGAATCACACGAAAGTCGACGATTTGATTGAAACTAATGACGATTTGAACTATACCCCGAACAGCGAGCAAGTCTGGAAGCATTTTAGCAAGCAAGCGATGTGAAGCATTTTGGGGGCATGAAAAGCATAATTTGCATAGATGGCTGTCTGAACATCTTGATAGAAACACTGGGCATTTGACCCTTCTTACCATGGAATGTCGCAGGCGACGAGGAGATGGCTGTCTATAAAACCGACTTTCCGTGGGAGGCATGGTCAGATAGAGGTTGCCCGAACGGTGCCTTAATATTTCGCACCCCAAGGACTTGAGTTGACTTGACATTTTCAATATCGCAAGTTTCACCGTGCGCGCGTTTACTGTAATTACTGTAGGTATCGAGATGTGCAGCCTCTTTAGTGGCCATCGATTTGTTTGAGAATCACATGGACACGCCTATTTGCTAGCTAGCCAAAACGCAGGCAAGCCTTAAGAAAAGAGTGAGGGGCAGGCGTTGGAAGTGGAGAGACGTGCCTGCGGACCCCTTTCAAGGATGAACCTGTTTCGAGCGCGTCAAAGCGACGCCCACGTAGAAGCTGAATCTGTCGATCATGTAGACAGCCGCCAACCGGCAACAGGCTGCCACAGAGGCCATCCTCGCTCTATCTCTCGTTCGACTATGTCGCAACAACTTCGGTCGAATTCTACTTCTTCTCTGCCACACCGGACGTCAAACAGCTCTACTGGACCGTCGACGAGTTCTTCGAATTACACGGCAGGCGCAGGCGCAGGCACAGGCACAGGCACAGCCGCTGATACAAGGAGCCCCGCCGCAACCGCCGAGCGAGAGCCAGGCCCGTCACAAACAGATTCTCGACCTACACAAACTCGCTCGCGGGTGCCTCCTGCTCACGAGCACGACATCGTCCGCCGCATAGTCAGCCCAGGCTCTGTGCTGTTTCAAAATCAGCCTCCGCCACCTTGCACTCGAGACCGACAACAGCAGCCACCACAGCCTGCCAATATGGATCGACGGCATCCAAGCTCGTTCCAGCAATTAGAGAAGTTGGGAGAAGGCACATATGCGACGGTGAGTCAATTGAGTACGGGCCGCACTGTTGCTGATCCACCAACTCTAGGTCTACAAAGGGCGAAACAGACAGACTGGAGAGCTAGTCGCCCTGAAAGAGATCCACCTCGATAGTGAAGAAGGCACTCCCTCCACCGCCATCCGAGAGATCAGTCTTATGAAGGAACTGAAGCACGAAAACATCGTCACTCTCCACGATGTCATCCACACCGAAAACAAGCTGATGCTGGTCTTTGAGTACATGGACAAGGACCTGAAAAAGTACATGGACGCGCGAGGAGATCGCGGACAACTGGATACGCCGACCATCAAGAGATTCATGCAAGACCTGCTAAAGGGCACGGCATTCTGCCACGAGAACAGAGTGCTACACCGAGATCTGAAGCCACAGAACCTGCTAATCAACACTAAGGGTCAATTGAAGCTAGCAGATTTCGGCCTGGCCAGGGCTTTCGGCATACCCGTCAACACCTTCTCGAACGAGGTTGTCACCCTCTGGTACAGGGCCCCGGACGTCTTGCTGGGGTCAAGGACATACAACACCAGCATCGATATCTGGTCGGCCGGCTGCATCATGGCAGAAATGTATACCGGCAGACCGCTGTTTCCCGGCACCACGAACGAAGACCAGCTGCAGAAGATCTTTCGTCTGATGGGAACCCCCAGTGAGCGGACCTGGCCAGGCATATCCCAACTACCAGAGTACAAGGGTAACTTCCCGAGCTACGCGACGCAACAGCTGCATATCCTATTACCGCAGGTCGACAGTCTTGGCTTGGACTTGATAGGAAAACTGTTGCAGTTGAGGCCAGAAAACCGCATCAGTGCACCTGAGGCGCTGCGGCATCCGTGGTTCAACGACCTGCCGCCGATTCAGGGTCGTGTCCGAGCACAAGTGGCCGAGCAGGTGCAGCAGCAAGTCAACTCGGGTGTGGGCGGGATGAGCAGTGGTGCTTTCGGGACACAGCCTGGGATGGTGCCCGGGGCGCGCTACTAGTCGAAGTATCAGTCAGTTTTAGCCAGTATTGTTATGATTAGAGATGCAGCGTGTATGAAATGCATTGAGCAGATTGAGCGAACGGCGCAGGAGGCAATGGTATAGAGACGAAAGTCCTGAACTCTCACTCGTCTTTTCTGTAGTCTGCTTGTCAACTTTATCCTTGGCGAGCTCGTCGGCTACTTTGGCAGGGCAGAAGTCCCAAAATAATCAGGGTGAGGCTCACCGAGCCAATTGATGAGCTTACTGGCGTCCGCACGGGTGGAACCCTGAGCCCTAGCTTAACTAAACTTAGTCCCGAATCCCAACGCAAGCAGGACTCCAAGACGAGGTACTCGTACGACCTGCCAGTGCAACCCATCAACAGCATCTGGCAGCGGCTGCTTCCTCTCATTCTCACTTTCGCTCCTCTCCTATCTTTCGCATCGCCAACATGTTGTCAAGGGCGGTCATGCGAGGCTTCGGCCTGCAGTCAGTCTCCAAACGACAAGCTTACCAGATCGCGAAGCGGACAGTGACCACCGACGCTGCCAGCTCGCATGCTGAAAAGGCTGATGTGCCAGAGGTATGCTACAATGACGCCCATGACTTTCGATGCTAACACAGGTCTTAGGAAGACGACAAGGACTTTCCAGTCCAGCTCTCGGATGAGAGTTTCGAGACATACGAGCTCGACCCTCCCCCATACGAACTACATACCACCAAGAAGGAGTTGAAGCAGATGTACAACGATATGGTGACCGTTCGGTATGTTGTCCATCCAGTGGTTCCCTAGCCCTATGGTTGCTAACCTTGATTCTTGGTAGACGTATGGAGATGGCAGCAGACAGACTATACAAGGAAAAGAAAATCAGAGGATTTTGCCATCTATCGACCGGTCAAGAAGCTGTTGCTGTTGGTATTGAACACGGCCTCACGCGAGAAGATGCTATCATTACTGCATACCGATGCCACGGGTTCGCCCTGATGCGCGGCGGCACTGTGAAGTCCATCATCGGTGAACTCCTTGGTCGACGAGAGGGCATTGCCTACGGAAAAGGAGGCTCGATGCATATGTTTGCTCCAGGTTTCTACGGCGGCAACGGTATAGTTGGTGCTCAGGTTCCTGTTGGCGCAGGTATCGCCTTTGCTCACCAGTACAATGAGAACAAGACGGCGACATTCAGCTTGTACGGTGATGGTGCTTCCAACCAGGGACAGGTCTTCGAGGCCTTCAACATGGCCAAGCTGTGGAACCTCCCTTGTATCTTTGCGTGTGAGAACAACAAGTATGGCATGGGTACGTCGGCCGCGCGATCCTCCGCTCTGACCGAGTACTACAAGAGAGGGCAATACATTCCAGGTCTGAAGATCAATGCTATGGATGTCCTTGCCGTGAAGGCTGCGACCAAGTACGGAAAAGAATACACGGCGAATGGAAACGGCCCGCTCGTGTTTGAATTCGTAACATATAGATACGGTGGTCACTCTATGTCTGATCCTGGTACGACATACAGGAGCCGAGAAGAGATTCAGAGGATGAGAAGCACCAACGATCCAATTGCGGGACTGAAGCAGAAGATCCTGGACTGGGGTGTCTGTACTGAGGATGAGCTCAAGCAGATTGACAAGCAGGCACGAGCGCACGTCGACGCCGAAGTGGCTGAGGCGGAGAAGATGGCCGTTCCGGAAGCAACACCTAAGATTCTGTTCGAGGACATCTATGTGAGAGGCTCAGAGCCGGCGTACCTGAGAGGACGAACGACCGATGAGACGTACTACTACGACTAGCGGTTCTGGTGCAAAAACGCACCTTCTACTGGAGCGATGTATACATAGTTTACCAGTGAAGCAGGTGCTCTTTCGGGGGACTAAACACCATGCAGCAAGTATGCCTATAGCGAATGAAAGCGTGATTACAAAGCACCGCTCTCTCCACCTACTTCCACTTGAAGTGTCAGAGAGGCAGCCAGTGTAGGACGAAACGGTTGTGATGCTCACAGTAGACAGCCGCCAAATGCCACGTGCCATTTCATGCCCCAGATTAGCGTGAAGTTTAGCCTGATCGGCATTCACTAAGTTATCAAGTCGACGGGCATCCGCAACTGCTGGCAGCTTGGACCACACTGCACAATAATCCTTGCGACATCTTTCGAGGCCGAGTTGGCTATATACAGCTGCATCGATAGCATCATGGCGACAAGAACATCAGAAACGGCGCCTCTGTTGAACCGTCGAGACTCGCCGACATCAGTATCTACGTCACGTCCTGCTCCGGCGGTGCGACCACAGCGGACAGTGACCTTCAATCCTCTCACACAGATCGCTACACAAGGCTCTTCGAGCTCCGGTGGCGGTCAACTACGTCCAGCTCAAACTACTGATGGTCTGGCGCGGAAAGAACCTTTCATTCAGTCCTTCAACTCGAAACTGCGAAGAAGGAACAGCCATGGCGCACCCTTGCCAACCGTGCAGCCAGCCGGGCCAGCACCACCTCGCATTGGTGCACAAAGAACCTCCAAGACGGCGGAGAAGTTGAAGATATTACCGAATCCCGATTTTGGCGATCAAGGTCCGGACGAAGAAAGTGGTCGCGATGTCTATTCGCAGTTCACCCGGATAAAAGACCCCTCTGCAAGAAGGGATGCCGCAAGACTCGGCCGGGCAGATCGAGACCGTCTGCCCAGGGTGACGGCATATTGTACCTCGCAGGGTTATAGGTTGGAAAGCATGCTGAAATTCATGAAGAGCAGGAACAAGACCCGAGGCGCCAACCCGAAGCTGTTCGACGAATGCTTATACTCCACCTACGACTACGACAACCCGAAGAAGAGAAGAGCCAAAGAAGAGCAGTTTAGCAGGAGTATGGGCCACAGACAAGGAGGTGAGAGGAGTACGAGTCAGAGCCCTGTTGAGCACCGCCTCGCACATCTGCGCAAAAGTCCACGGAACAGTCCCAGGTTGCAGCCTGGTGAAAGGCGCTTCTCCGATTCTGCAGTTGAAGTCGAAGAGCAACAGAAGGAAAGAAGAGAAGAGCTACTAGACCTCCAGAACGAGATTGGCCTACCCGCCGCCGGTCCTGACTCGACCGACGACGCCATCCTCGATCCCATTTCAGACGACCTCGCCTGTACCGCTTCGAGATCCCAAGAAGACCTCATTCCGCATAGAGAGCAGGATGTCTTACACTCCGCCTTTGCCTCGAATTCCAATTTTAGCACCGAGGTCGAAATCCCAGAAGTATTCATCTTCGACTACGGCACCGTCGTGATATGGGGCATGAGCCCCGAACAAGAACAGCGCTTCCTCAAAGACATATCCAAATTCTCGCAATCACCGCTGCCCACCGACAGCCTGCAGACCGAAGACTTTAACTTCTATTACACCAAGGAGTACCAAGCACGCATCTACAACGACTTCATTTCCCTTCGCGACCCGAAGAATCAAATGACCAAGCTCGCCATTTCCCATGCCCTTTCGCAGTCGGTCAAGACAAGTCTCTTCGAGGACCTGGTCAGCGAAACAATCGAGACGACGAGTCCACTACCCGCCGTCATTGCCCAGACTGGCTCGATAAACCTCACGAGGCGGCAGCTGAATATGCAAATAGGAGAGCTATTCATCTTGAGGATCAATATACACCTCCAGGGCAGTGTGCTTGATAGCCCTGAATTGATGTGGGCTGAGCCCCATCTTGAGCCCATCTATTCGGCGGTGAGGAGTTACTTGGAAATTGGGCAGCGGGTGACGCTGCTGACGGAGAGACTAGATGTCATTTCTGGTAAGGCAAACAGAACGCAGTGGATGAGGACTTTGCTAATTGGATGCAGATCTGCTTGCTGTGCTCAGAGAACAGGGTAGTAGAAGGCATGATGAGATACTGGAATGGATCGGTGAGTTCGTGTCAGTTAATGAGAGGTTAGACACTAACATGATTCTGCAGTCATCGTGCTAATTGCAGCTGAAATCCTTGTCGCTGCTATCAACATTGTGGTCGATGTGCTTGCAGGTGGCGACTAGTCCACATCCTTTGAGCGACACTACTTCCAACTTCTCCTGTATCTTTGTCTACATATTTGCAGTGAAAGCTTGGGGAGCATACAGGTACCATAATCTAGAGGAAAGGGGCTGAGGAGTACCGAAGCAGAGGAACGAGGCTTGTCAAGTGACTTGTATTGCACATAGATAATTCCACGACCGCTGTCCGATGCACACAACATCTGTGACTGACTGTTTCGTGCTTGTTTCTAAGTCATAGCTGTGATCAAGCCAGCACAACGTACTTGTGTTTGATGAAGCTGAGTGCTTTACCCCCAGCGATGTATGTCATAGATACTGCAACAGGAGAGCAAACAAAGAAAGGATCGTGACAACTGAGACTAACCTGGCTTGAAAAGGGAGTGTCAGGAGAGGCTGTAAGCGCGGCGGAGAAAGTGCCCCTGGATGCTCCACTCTGGCAAACACGATTGGACAAAGTGTTCGTTTGACTTAGAAGTGAACACGGTGGAAGGTACGGCTGGCTATCGATAGAGCGTCACCGGCTTGTGCACATGTGGCCACTTATAATTCTCGATATATTTCGAGGTTCGAGGTGTCCATAGCATTTTCTGTTTCTTGCTCATCCACAAGACCCTTCCCTCTCTCTCGCTCCCGCAAACTACACACTTTCCTCTCAACATCTGTGGTAAAGGGCACACAACTTCTCACCATGGCGGCGCAGCGAGCGTCGAAGGCTTCGGCCTTCCAGTTTACAACCCTCTTTTACCTCCTACTTATATTCATCTGCCCTCTGGCCCTGATAGGGAGGGTACAGGCACAAGATCAGACTCCTATGAACGACAGCAGTGCTGACTATGGCGCTGTCATTGGTATTGATTTGGGTACAACTTACTCTTGCGTCGGCGTGATGCAGAACGGCAAGGTCGAGATCATAGTCAATGACCAAGGAAACCGGATAACACCTTCCTACGTCGCATTCACCGACGATGAAAGACTGGTTGGTGATGCAGCAAAGAATCAGTACGCTGCAAACCCGGAACGAACCATTTTCGACATCAAGTAAGCACCATCTGCTCCCCGAACGCCGCTAGACATCTGCTAACTATCACACAGGCGAATGATCGGCCGAAAGTTCTCGGACAAGGATGTTCAGAAAGACATGAAGCACTTCCCCTTCCACGTGGTCCAGAAAGATGGCAAGCCTGTCGTTGACGTCGAGGTTGCCGGCAAAGAGAGAACCTTCACACCCGAAGAGGTTTCAGCAATGGTCCTTGGCAAGATGAAGGAGGTCGCTGAAGCATACCTTGGAAAGCAGGTCACACACGCAGTCGTCACCGTCCCCGCTTACTTCAACGACGCCCAGCGACAGGCCACAAAAGATGCCGGCACAATTGCTGGTTTGAACGTGCTCCGAACTGTGAACGAGCCAACTGCTGCCGCTATTGCTTATGGTTTAGACAAGATAGCCGACAAGAAGGAGCGACAAATCATCGTCTACGACCTTGGTGGTGGTACTTTCGATGTCTCTCTCCTCAATGTCGACGAGGGTGTCTTCGAGGTCCTTGCCACCGCAGGTGACACCCACCTTGGTGGTGAGGATTTCGATCAACGAGTCATGGACCACTTCGTCAAACTCTACAACAAGAAGAACGATGTTGACATTCGAAAAGACCTCAAGACAATGGGTAAACTCAAGCGCGAGGTCGAAAAGGCCAAGCGGACTCTGTCCTCGCAGATGTCCACTCGAATAGAAATCGAGGCTTTTCACCAAGGCAACGACTTCTCCGAGACCTTGACTCGAGCCAAGTTCGAAGAGCTCAACATGGACCTATTCAAGAAGACTCTCAAGCCGGTTGAGCAAGTTATCAAGGATGGTAAGGTCAAGAAGGCTGACATTGACGACATCGTCCTTGTCGGTGGTTCCACCCGTATTCCAAAGGTTCAGTCCATGATCGAGGAATATTTCGGAGGCAAGAAGGCCTCTAAGGGCATCAACCCGGACGAAGCCGTTGCCTACGGCGCAGCCGTCCAAGGTGGTGTGCTTTCTGGCCAAGAGGGAACCGAGGAACTTGTCCTCATGGACGTCAACCCACTCACCCTTGGTATCGAAACCACTGGCGGCGTCATGACTAAGCTTATTCCTAGAAACACCGTCGTGCCTACCAAGAAGGCACAAATCTTCAGCACTGCGGCCGACAACCAACCTGTCGTCCTGATCCAGGTCTTCGAAGGTGAACGATCCATGACCAAAGACAACAACCTTCTGGGCAAGTTCGAGCTGACCGGTATTCCACCTTCACCACGAGGCGTCCCGCAAATCGAAGTATCATTCGAGCTCGATGCAAACGGAATCTTGAGAGTTACCGCCGGTGACAAAGGTACCGGCAAAGCTGAGTCTATCACCATTACGAACGACAAGGGCCGCTTGACACAAGAAGAAATCGAACGAATGGTTCAAGAAGCCGAAGAATTTGCTGATGAAGATAAGATGCAACGAGAGAAGATCGAGGCCCGAAACAGCCTCGAGAACTACGCTGTATCACTTAAGAACCAGGTCAATGACGATGAAGGTCTCGGTGGCAAGATTGACGAGGACGACAAGGAGACTCTGCTTGAGGCCGTTAAGGAGGCCACCGATTGGCTTGACGAGAACGCTGCTACAGCTGAGAAGGAGGACTTTGAGGAGCAGAGGGAGAAGCTGAGCAATGTCGCCTATCCAATTACGAGCAAGCTCTACGCTGGTGGTGCGGGCGGTATGCCTGATTATGGTGACGATGACGAGCAGATTCCAGGTCACGATGAGTTGTAGAGTGATGAGCTGTGAGACATTGTCTGGGGATGGTAGGAGCAGAGCTAAGAATGATGAATGATGAAAAGGGTGTCTGCCCATCTGACAGATGAATTTGTTAACCGTTTATTTTGCACTGATAGAGCTTTGCGAGGCTGGTGCTAGAATCTCGGGCACGCAAAAGCAAGACATGGATGGCGTTTTCTTTGCCAAGGTAGGACAGAGATAGACCTACCTACATGTACTATGATATACTAGATTGAATGAGAGAAATCAAAAGCATAAGGTTTACATTTTGGCATCACCACATCACACGTCTTTGTGCAACAACATCAACTGTGAGACCCAGCGCATCTATACGGCCTCCTCATCGTGACTTTGCCTCCTCACTCGAGCTGTTGTGTTGTTTACTGAGATACGTCGTCGGTGTGCATATCATATAACATATCCAAGCTGCATTGCTGCATAACATGTCCAGCTGAGCCTCGTCTCCGTCTCGATGATAGTAGGGAGAGAGGGCAGCGCAGTATACAGTAAGTTACTTGATATGACATCTCATCTCACTTGCGTCGCTGCGCGAAGATAGACGTTGTTCGCGCCTTCAGCTCCATTCTGTTCTAGCTATGATATGATATGATATGATAGCTCCCTAAACTAGGTTAGGTGAGTGATGCCTTACTCCCTTTTATTGGTTAAGGCGTGCTTTCCTCTTTCTTGCTGCGTCGTATCGTATCGTGGCTTCCTCCTACTAGCCTGCTTTCGTCCCGTGAGTGAGTCTTGCTTGCCTCTTCCAGTGTCAGGGCGGAACGTGCTTGCCTGTCCTCTTCTCTCGAGTCGAGTCGAGTCATGTCTTTCTCCGCTGAATCGCAGTTGCAAAGGAGAAAAGTCATTTCGGGGCCTTGGTCTGGTGCGGTGCGGCGCGGTGCGTCCGTCCTCGAGTTCTCTTCAGCCGCTGCGGAGGAAGGAAGGCAGGCTGGCAGGCATGACCGACCGACCAACCGTGGAGATTCATTGCTGGAGGCACGGTCGGTGAGGTGGGGTGAACGCAGCACAAGGCAAGCGATGCGACGCGACGTGACGTGAGGAGGGATGGAGGTGCGACTGGGGGAATGAATGATGGTGTGGGAGGCGGGAGGGTACGTTCCACGACATGCCGTCGAAAGAGGTAGACACGATGAGACCTGTAGGGCAGCATAGGATAGGCGATGCGAGGCCAGGCCAGGCGAGGTGAGAGACAAGTGCTGAGATTCAGGGTACGGCGGAAAAGGTACGATTAAGGAGGAGGAGAGACGACTGATTGATTGATTGGTGGCTGGGTTGCGGAATAGGGGGGAGGTCTGCTCGAGGTGACGATGGATGGATGGATGGATCGAGGCGGTGCAGTGCGGTTGTGTTGTCTAGTCGATGTTGTTGTTGTATCCTGAGATTGCGCCTGGTATACAGCCACAGGTACAATTTATGACTCATGAGTGCGTGAGAGATGAAAGCTGAGGATTTGGACAGGATAAGATAAGGAAGGGGCTTCAGTATTCCCTTGATGCAGCAGAGCTGTATGAGACTTGCGGATTCAAGTTGCAGGGGAGGGTGGTTGAGTGGGGAAAGAGGTTCGGAATTGCAGCATGAATGCGCTTCATACATTATGTACGCGATCTTTCAAGCGAGGTATGTCGCACCCGTCCCGTCAAGTCCGTCGTGGCCCTTGCATCAAAGCGAAATCTCAAATGCAATCCTGCTCTTCCCCCTCTCTCTTCTCCTCATCGAATCATCCGTGATAAGACACGATGCTCGGTTTTGATCGCCCCCACATTATGAGAGTCCATTTGATCTCTCCTTCAAGAAGTCTTGTGCAGAGTGAAGATACACCAGGTGCGCACACTGTGTAATCGTCCTGTGTAGCCGATCCGACATAGATCTCGGATTTCTCCTTCTGATCAACGGCGAGATGTATTCTTGACGCCTATGCTCAAGAGCAGGATTCTGCAGGTCTTCGCCCGTCCGAAGGCCATCAACTCTTCGTATGCTGGCGGATCGTCTAGCCAGTCTGGTCTAGCACTGCTCGAGTCGATGCTTTCGATGATGTGTCTGTCTCGAATGCGTGTGCTGTGACATGGTCCGTAAACAACGCTACACTCACAGGTAGTATACCTTGGTGGATGAGGCCGCGGTGATGGTAGAGGGGTGTCTCCCGCTTCTGGCGTCCGAGAGTAAAGGTAGGGGTATATTGAAGGTTGTGTGGCCCGAGTAGCTGTTTCTCGGGACACGACTGCTTTTTCGAGGTCGAGGTCGAGGTCGAAGACGAAGTCGGGGTTGGTTCGCCCATATATGCCGCAGTGGTAGATCCAGAAGCCGAGGCCAATAGCTATAGTGAGGACGACACCGAGGATGAATAGTAGTGGGACAAGACCTCTTTCGTTGTTCCAGATCGAGGCGAAGTATTCCACTGCTGATGGAGCCATTGTTATCTGGTTTGAACCTCGATCCGTTGCTGAGACTAGAACGATTGCAAACTAATGTGCCCCGATACTGATAATGGTATACGCTTTGTTTCGTTCTGCGAGCGACGGCATGCATATACGTGATATGTCCAGATTCTGTGTTGAAGCGCTGTCTTTGCTATTAATAGTGGCGGGACCATGTAGCTCTCGTACTATTGTTCGCCTTTCCTAGTCACCGCGACTTGGATAACAATGCCAAGATCTCGACATTGTACTAATAGAACAATACTATTGTTAGGGCTCTGTGGTCTCGAAGCGCGGCAGAGTCAACGAGTGAAGAGCCGCCCCACCTACGCTACTTTGCCGTTGGTAATCGACGTCCCGATGCTGTTCGTTAGTGGTGTGTTTTGGCATCTCGAGGAGTGATCCAGTATCCGCTCGTGGGTGGGATGGTGAAGGCAGATTTGCAAGGTCAAGCAGCTCACCTGGAACGAATGCTCCGTCGTCAAGAGTGATTGACACTACTGAGGCCTTCCTCTCGGGCTCCGTGTCGGCTTGCATTGTGTGGGACTTTGACCTGTGATCATGGGGTTCTGCATCGTGGTCAGAGGCTGTTGCCACCTCTTCATGAGGAGATGCTCCACCCCCTTCACAGTGATGGCGGTTGGGATCGTGGTGGCCGTCGTCGACACGGTGATCGTCCGTGTTATTGGAGTCGTCCTCCGATGCTAAAGCGGGCTCCTCTCAAGCAGGCATAGCCAAACAATCATCCAGCAAGGAGTCAAGCGCTCCTCTTCCACCCCAGTCAGTGTCATCCCAGTCGAAAGCATCTTCATCAACGTCCATGTCATCGTCGGTCCTTGGTCCGTTTTCAGCATGCGCATTACCATTTAACGGAACCGAGTCCAACTGGGTTCGATCGGCCTTCCAGTCATCGTAATCACTCTCAGTAGCATTGTTCGCAAGCTCGAAGCCCATCAACGGCAATCTGTTGTACAACTTCGGCCCAACACGGTCGGCAAGTTTAAAGTCGCTGACGCCGAGCGGGCGCCGAATCTTACTGGCCATATACTCTGCAGGCACCATATCGTCGTCTCGAGTCTTTTGCAGGGCGCCAAGCTTGACCAAGTCTGTCTCTTTACTAACCTGCTTCCTATACTTGGCGGTGAAGATTCCACCGCCGAACTGGCCGTCATGACCATTACCAAGGTACTCGTAGCTGGGGCCATTGGCACGCACCCGTTCAAAGACAGTACTCAGGATGTCCTTGAGAAAGAACTCAGCACCAGTAACGACAGACTCAGCACAGGCGACGGAAGAACCTTGGGGGATGGCCTCCTCATAGCAGATAGGCACCATCCTTGCCAAGACATTTGCAGCATCTGGAAACTCGGCGCTTTCGACGAATAGCGGCTGCTGATAGCGCTTCTTAATCTCAGGCTCCCAATTCGTCTTGGTCAGGCTCAGCGCGGTCGCAGTGGGATTGGAGACTTCAGGAAGCTTGTACTTGGTGGCGTTGTATGCCTCTTCGTATGGGTTCCTTTTCTGGGTGGACTCATCTTGGTCGTTATTGATGTTCTTTAGCCGGCGTCTGTCCCTGGCGTGTATGGCCATAACCTCCTTCTTAAGCCGCTGCTCGCCTGCATCGCTGGTGACAGCGGTCTTGGGGGCAGCGGTTGCAGCGGACTTGTCAGACTGGGCGGTCACCCATGCTGCGATGCCGGGCTCAGGAGTGTCTCGGGTGGAATTGAAAGCGATGGCGCAAATGAACCTGTTGTGGAGATGGAGGACGGTGTCTGACGAGTAGAGGATATCGTCGGTGGCATCGCCGAATTCGCTCGCGCCCAAGTCGCCACGGGTGAATCGTGTGATGGCATCGAAGTATGTCTCCCATTTGTGGCCGATGGCGTCTTTAAGATCAGTATAGATTGGCTCGAGGTCGATGCGCGGGTAATTCGAGGACGACTTAGACTGTTTGACTGCTGATGGGAGGTTCTTGGTTGAGATCGTCGGTGTACTGTCTATGCGAGTCAGGCTCGTAGGATCAAAGGTGTCGTCCATGGTGGTCGAGGTATCGAGGTATCGAGGCACGAGCGACGGGCTATCGCGCATCCGACACTCGAGGTTGCTGCATCGAATGAAGCCTGCAGGCGCAGATGTCTATTCACCCACTGTCACCGCGAACGACTTCGCCCAGACACCATCCTCGCGAAACGTGCGCAGAAGAATGGGCGTGAAGCAGAAGTTGACCTGTTCAACATGCGGTCGGTAGGCCAGAGACCGTGACCGGCCAAGAGCGGAGTACTAGTAGTGTGACTTAGACCCTGTTGGCCAGTCACGACCGCGGTCACTACATAGACCGATTCACCACCCCCCACCGACCTCGACACCCACACGTCACTTATACTGTACATCGTTACACCCACCTGCACAGTACTACTGCCTCCACAACGGATTCTCGCATCCAGCCCACGGCTATTTGGCGCCCTATTAATATTGATCGAGACCTCGCAATCCAATGATAAAGTTACCACTCTAACCGATAAGCCCCACGGTCTACAATTCCAGTGAACACAAGTACTAGTCCTAGATAGCAGGACCATTCAAATTCGGCATTGTTCGTAACTGGTGTTCTTATTCTGCCCTAGATGAAGCCGTCGTCAAGTTACCATAGGCAATGGCTCTATCTGGCTTTGCATTTGCCTCTGTAATTCCGGTTTCCATTCTCCCTCTGCGAACAACGGCGGATCATCGATGTCAATGCTCCGATCAATCTTAAAGTATCTTACTTCCCATTCTTCATCGATCTCCTCCCCATAGCCGACCAGTTCCTCCCACAGTTCAGGATATGCCTGCTTGGCCCACTTCTCAACTGCATCTTTCCTGAACTGCCACGGTATAGCGTTGTAGAATGTGCCGATCGTGAAGGCATCTGGTGCCTCGCCAATGTCCCTTTGCATGTTCTCGATGAGCTCAACTGCATCTTCGAACTCACATTGCCCTGCCATGACACCGATATAGTTGTCGTACATTGGCTTCGTGATTTCCAGATTCCAGCTTTGCATCACAGCTATAATCTTTCGTGCCTCGAAGTTGCCATATGGCGGCCACGTCTCACACGCCCGCATTGCGACTTCGAATGTGCTGTAGCTTGGCCCTTCCCTTGAGTCCATGATCTTGTAAAAGTGGTCGATGATCGCCTGCCAGGGCGTTTGGCACGCGATGTTCGCCAACATGATGCCATTACGGATCTTCGTGCTCAACTCAACCTGTAGGTCGAGCTTCAGCATGTTGAACACTGTCTGTAATCCATCTACATCGCGACACTGCGCAATGCCTTCGAAACACTTGGCGTAAGCATCGGTATTTGGCCGCGCTGGCTCGCCGGGATCCGCTTGGCGCATATGGCTGAAGATCTGCGTGGCCATATCAGGGCGCCTCCGGTCGAAGAAGGCTTGCATCAGAGGTAGGCGGTGCGCTGCAGAAGTCTCGGGGAACGCGTGCCGAAACAACTCATAGGCGTTGAATGCTCGTTGAGGATTGACCGATGGATCGACAATGAAGTCTCTGAAAACGACGGCGACTCGAGCTCGGTCAGTCAAAGGGAAAAAGTCAATCCGGTGGCGCAATAGACCGACTGCCTCGTCAATTTCGCCGCGGTGTAAGAAGACGTGACAAAGGCCAGCAATAGCCTCGCAATCGATATCAGCACCACGTTCCAGGAGTGTATCGGTGGCTCGCATCATAACATCATATTCGGCCCGTGCGAAGGCTAGGAGGGCAATATACCTGTTAAGCACAGTGAGATCGAAGTTGTCATTGGGGATATCTTCCATCAGCATCGCCTCATACATCTGCTTAGCTCTGCTGAAATCTCTTTGATCAATGGCAAACTGTAGCTGTAGGGCGTAGGTCTTCCCGTCCGGCTGGAAGCCCTCGGACAAAGCTAGATCTTGCACTGCATGGGCAAGAACAGGATTGTTCCTTTTGAGAGCATACTCGATGACATCGTTGAAAGTAGTCATGGAAACTTCGGTGTTGCTCGACTGTAATAGTCCATGGACAGTCTGGCGGAGATTTTCGAGACGTGGATCTCTTGCTGCATGGTAAAGAATCAAGGAAGCAACGACATCGTCTTCGCGTATCCTACCCGTCAGCGTTCGCGCGAGGGACTCTGCAGCGCTCATCTTGCCAGCTCTAATTGACATCTCCAGCATCTTGCTAACGCATCTCGTTGTCGGCCCACTACTGGAGTTGACAGGCTGAGTGTAGATGCGCTGAGCGTCAAAGACTCTATCAGCTCGTATAAATGCTAGGACGAGTTCCTCGTGGGCATAAGGATCGAGGTCCCCGAACTTTGCTTGGTATTCTTTGAGGAGGCGCCAGAAGTCGGTGTCTTTAGCTTCCTGCACCAGACCTTTGAGGACTTGGACCCATACAGCACGTGGATATACATGGTGGGAAGCCAATTCGTCTTTGGCTTCCACTGCAGAACCAGTGCTGGCGAGGATGGTGATATATGCTTGTTCGGATTCGGCAGAGGTAGTGCCAGGGTGGCGGGCTTGGGAGGAGCGCACCAGCTCAGCAAGTGATCTCGTGTCGCTCCGGAAGCGATCTTTTGGGGTGGGCAGAGCCAGGGTCTCAAGAATAGTCAGGAGATCGCCGTCGGTCATAGAGCCAGCATGTTCACTGAGGACCAGATCTCTCTCCTGCAAATGCCTAAAGGTCTCGGTGGCAAGGAAGACCTCGTTCCTTGTAAGTGCATGTCTGCTCTCGTAGCGTGCGGTGAAGAGGAACCTGAGGGCATCAACCAACTCTTCATGAGAGGGGGTACGTGACCTCGACTTCCTTGCTCGCAGCAGGTCGACCAGCTTCCCAATGGCGGCTTCGAAGTTCTTCGGCGTCGGCCTTGCGCCTTCTAAGGTCTTTGGAGGCTTGTCAGTGCCGAGGATGGCGTCGAGGAAAGGTCTCGTCTGCTGATGGTTCCGATTACGCTGCCAGGCTGGAAGGGTTGCCACCACAGGCCGGCGTAAACACTTGTTGGAGACATATGGTCGATTTGCGAGAAAAGCCCGGAATACTGCTCGTGTGAGGTGAGACGACTTGGGCATTTTCGATGGTGTGGCAGCGCCAGCCGTTGACTGCGATGACTGTGATGATGGGCTCAGACGATGTCCATAATGAGAGGGGTCCTGTTTGGGTAGTAGTTGAGCCAGCCGCTTGGGGGGAAGTTCATGCAGCTGCGGAGCGACTTCGCGAGCCAGGTGGAGATACGCCAGGTGCGGGTAGTAGTAGTACGCTAAAGCCTAGAGCTCCACTAAGCACTCGATGAGCCTGAGAGATGAATCTATCTCCCATCATCACCATTAATCCGTCATTCTTGTTGCTGCTTGCTACTTGCTTCGATGGCAGGTAAGAGGGTGTTGGGCTTCTTGACGCAGTCTGGTGTTGTGGGTGCCAGCTCGTCGTCGAAGCTCGCTTCGCTTGGGGGTAAGCATAAGCAGTCGTGCCATGGCCATGTCAATGAGCGCCAACTAATTGCAGCCAGGAGTACGATATGCTAGGTCCTTGACCCGACGGCCTGCGAGCAGACAGGCACAAGAAGAGAGGACTGAGGAGGCTAGAGCCATGGAAAGAAACTTTACGAGGGACTGGAAGCCTGGTGATGTGTACGCTCCTCACGACCTGAGCGCAGCTGAAGCCAGAAAATGGAGGGCGAAGAAGGCTCCTACCACTGACGCCTTCGACGTGCTTTCCCTGAACCCACTGGATCTCTACAAGGTGAGCACTGACTTCTTGTCAACCCTGGCCTTTCGCTGACAAGTCTTAGAACTTCTCAGTCATGTCCGAATATATTACAGATCAAGGTCGAATACGGCCCCGCTCGCAAACTGGCCTCAGACCTGTCAATCAGAGACGACTCGCCAAAGCCATCAGACGCGCTCAAGCTCTTGGCTTGATGCCCTCTGTTCATAAACATCCTGAGATCATGCGTAAGGAGCAACAGAGGATCGAGGATAACAAGATGGACAGATATTGAGGCAGATCTACACTAGAGCGAGTCTGGACACCTGCTCAAGGTCAATGTACCATCAGTGACAACCTGCGTCGAGAGACTTGGCCAGTGAACACACCACTGCTGAAGGGGCGATCGCCCATGGCGGCGATTGGCATCCCAGTCAATTAGGGCTGCTGTTGTGGCGGACGAGGCATACCGCGAGACGTCGACAAGGGATGACAGATCGTCGAGTGTAAATCGAAGGCTCGAGCATGAGGTGGCTTGGGCGTTGACGTGGACGTGGACATGGACACGGACACGAGGTGGTTCCTTGAAGTTTGGTCTTGGGCAATTATACGCAGGTCGGGCAGTCGCAAATACTATGCCTGCTCACGATGCAAGTATTATCAGTATCACCATCTGTACGATTTCAGGCAGCTCAGATACCCTACTACGAAGCAATTTGTTCTGCATGCGCCGCTTCTTCTTCAATGTGAATTAAACGCTCACTTTCCTTGTACTTGCAGCATCCAAACACACCCCTCTCGAAGATGTCGATCGTGACAGGTAGCTCATCCCAATGTGAACGGTAACATAAGACTCTTGCTCATTTTTGGCAGATGGCATATTCGCAGCTTTGCCCACAACCACGCGCGGTCAGCCTACCCCGCTGTCCGCCGACTCGAAGGGCGAAAGAATAGCCTACGCTTCGAACAAGTCAATCTTCCTTAGATCGATAGACAATCCAGCAGAATCGACACAGTATACCCAACACACTGCCCCCACCACCGTTGCCCGCTTTGCGCCTTCTGGCTTCTACTGTGCCTCGGGCGATGCCTCGGGTGTAGTCCGCGTCTGGGACTGCTCGCCCAACGGTTCCGGAGCAACCAAGGGAGAGTACTCGATCATAAATGGCCGGATCAACGACATAGCCTGGGATGGTGATAGCCAGAGGATCATCGCTGTAGGAGACGGGAAGCAAAGATACGGACACTGTGTAACAGCAGACTCGGGCAACACAGTAGGAGAGATCAGCGGCCACTCAGCACAAGTCAATGCAGTGAGCATTCGACAGCAGAGACCTCTGAGAGCTGCTACAGCTGGTGATGACAAGAACCTTGTCTTCTATCACGGCGCCCCTTTCAAGTTCAACGGCATCCCTGGTCGAGGGAACCACTCCAACTTCGTCTACAGCCTTGCTTTCTCGCCCGACGGCGCTCATTTGGTCAGCGTGGCCGGAGATAAGAAGATCTTCCTCTACGATGGCAAGACAGGTGAGGTCAAAGGCGAAATGGCCGACAATACAGATGGTCACAATGGCAGCATATTCGGTGTGTCATGGTCAAAGGACTCTCGCTCCATTGTGACCTGTTCCGGCGACCGGACTGTGAAGATTTGGGATGTGGAAGCTGGCAAGGTCGCTCATACCTGGACCTTCGGCGAACACATGAACGTTGCAGATCAGCAAGTGGGCGTCGTTTGGCCGAATCGAGCAGATGGCACAATCATCTCCCTCTCACTTAGCGGCGATCTCAATTACCTCAACCAGTCGTCCCCCAAACCAACCAAGGTCATCTCTGGCCACAGCAAGAACATCACAGCTCTAACAGTCTCCAGTGCAGACTCGGAGCCGACTCTTTGGACTGGTGACTATGAAGGTCGACTCTGCGCCTGGGACGTCCCAAAGGGAACAGCCGAAACGGTTGAAGGTGACGGTCATACTAGCATTGTCTCCGGCCTCACCGCACCACCGACCTCCAAGTATCCCCAAGTCTACTCCGTTGGCTGGGACGACAAGATCCGCACCGTCGATGCAGGAGGCCACACCTTCCATGGCAAGCCTACCGCGCTAGCATCGCAACCCAAAGCAATAACTTGCACAACCGACGGTCTAGTCGTTGTTGCCCAGCTTGAATCGGTCATCGTCTACCGCGACGGCGAAGAAGACGGCGAACTACCTTTGAAGACCTCTCCGTCCTCCCTCGCCGCACATGGAAGCACAGTCGCAATTGGCGGATCCGACTCCTCTTTACGAATTTTCAGCGTTGTGCCAGGGAAAGCTCCACGGCAATCCGCTGTGGTCAACCAAGTATCCGCAACTGCTATCACTGCCCTCTCGTTCAGCTCTGATGGTGGCTTGCTTGCAGCTGGAACCGCAGCGGGCAAGATCTACGTCTACACTCTCAGCCAAGGTGTTGCCGGTCTCCTTAGCGGTTCTCAAACCTTTGACCTTGTCACAGATCGGTGGAGCGCGCATTCAGGCAAGATCACGAGTATCGCTTTCAATGCTGAAGGCACGCATGCTGTGAGTGGAAGCCTGGACACGAACATCCATCTATGGAGTCTGAAGGAGCCGGGAAAGAGAGTCAAAATCACGAACGCGCATAAGGAGGGTGTAAATGGGGTGGCGTGGTTGAAGGATGGTGTGTTTAGTACTGGTGCTGATGCCACGGTGAAGAAGTGGAAGGTCACCTTGTGAGACCGGGTATGAAGAGGACCGCCGACAAAGTCAAGAAGCTCGAGGACCACTGCCGCCTTGCAAGGCGTGAATAAGACAGAAATATCCCCAACATATGTTTTCATTCCGCAGTTTCATCCACCGAGGATCGCCGACATTTGCATTTCTATTGTGAGTGGCGCCGTGACTTTCGTCGCCATCGATACCTGACTTCATCCCTGTGTCCCTATGGCATAGAAGAAGTGCTGCATGCCACGCCTCAGACCCGTCAAGCGATTAGCTCCCACCTGGGCGCCCGAACCCGAGCGACCAACACGTGACTGCATCTCGAAGCTACGCTGCCAGGCTCATGAAGCTCTCGAGATGCGGCTCTTAATCCCGCAGCTCACCGTAGACCACGACCGGCCAGACGCCCCATCGTGTCTGCTTGCCCTTTCGGCGCAATCGTAGCCGATCAAGTCTCTAACACGGCTGCAGCCCTGGGAGGACGATCCCATCCCATCCCATCCCACCCATGGCCACCACCACGCAACCGACTCCGTATCCGTGCACGTCAAACTCCTCCAACAAGCTCGTCAGACCCTACAAAGCATACGCCACGCCACTCCTCGTCCACGGACAGACAGTCCCTCCCCCACCTCTCACCCATCCGACCTCCACCGCTCCCTCTCCCTCTCCCTCTGCCCCTGCCTCCGCCTCTCCTCGCGCGCCTCAAAGGTCGTTCCAGCGCGATACCGCGCCCACACCTGGCTATACCACGCCAACTCGAGCAGTCCGAGCGCGGCCACGACGACGAGGACCGTGACCTTCGATCTGCGCGTTAGACGGGCGAGAGGGCGTTTCCAGCTGAAGGGGGCTTTTGCATCCTGAGCCGCACGTGCGTTTAGATTGGGGGTGTTGGCGTCGGCGATCTTGCTGCCTGTCTGTGCCGTTGCCGGTGGGCGGGCATTCGGCGGCCTCGGTGGCGCGGGCCTGCTGGGTTTTGAGCGGATACTGTGAGATGCGGTGCGCTTGTGCGATGGCGGGGACCTACGTGCGGCACGTTGAGATACTAGTAGTATGTGCCGCTGGGACGGGTAGAGCGGTCTCCTTGTATGTAGGGACGAGTGGAGCGACCACACGTTCATGCTTATAGTATGGCGATGGACTGCTAGCTCAACGATGTCTTGGAGGGGTGTTACATGCTGGCACTGTTGCAGTGAACTCAGTTGAGGGAATGGCAGCGAAGATACTGATTTGGTTTTGAGGTGAGCATACTTGCTGCTTGTACTAGTATACTCGAGTAGAGACAACGAACGCGGCACGTTACGCGCGCGGAGGCTCGAAATACGTGGCTCGGGGTGCCCGGGGAATCATGTCGTGAAGCGCTTCTATGTGCTTGAGCATACCGTAGCAGTAGCGCACTCGGGACCACAAATTAGACAGATTGGCCTTGATCTCAAGATAGAAGGCACTGTTTGCAGCAAAAAATACGTGAAGAGGGTCTTCTGTCCTGACGCCGCGCCCATTGACGCTTCAGTTCCGCCAGCCTGGCTAGAGGTAAGTGGAGCTGTGTGATACCACGACGCCGCCAAGGGGTTGTGATGGCCTATATACTCAAACAATCAGAATCGTCTCTGAAGATTCCAGCGGCGCGGCTACAGCCTCGTTCTCATGAAGGCACCGATACTACTTACCTAAATCTAGCTTCTGTCCTGTTTGAGGCGGGTTCTCGGGCAATGTATCAAACAACCCCGTTCGACGGTACCACGCCTCCGACTCCGCGACCAGCGTCAGGATCTATCCGCTCACTCTCTCACACTCCGTGAACCCTTCCTGATTTTGTAATGCTTTGGTCCTGTAACGACGCAGGATCGGCAAACAGAATACCAGCGTAGAAGTCTTATTAGGTTTAGGGTCCCTATACGCCAGAACACAAGCTGTACGACCGTTGTTCGAAGATCCTAATCTCATTCTTCCTTGCGGTCGAGAATGGACCTGAGATCAATGATCGCGCCTTCGAGCCGGCGTTGAGAGGGGCCATGCATTTATCACGCTTGTGAATACTCAGGCGCCAGCATGGACGCTCTCTATGTACTCTAGCACTCCATTGTGTATGGCTCCCTGCACGACAGTAACGTTGAGCTGTCATCGCTCGGCGACAGAAGCCAACAAATGTTGGGAAGGATCACCTTTGACCTCCTTGATGTTACATGATGCTCATGTTTTGTCACCTGCCGGATCTGCTGCAGGACTCGTCGGCGGCGGTGCTTCGTTCCTACTCCTCGGCTTCACTAGTAGCAGCACACACAGGCCAAGTATGACCAATATCAGCAGCAATATGGCCTTCCTCTTCGTGTACCTCTTCTGGTAGTTTGTCGCAACAATGAGCTCTTTCTCTGCACCTTTCACATCTGTCGCCATTCGTTCCACGTTGTAGTCTATCCGGTCAAGCATTGTGCCCTGGTCAATGACCATTCCCTGCAGATCTCTAAAGATATCTGCAAGCTCGATGATGCCTTTGGCGATGTCGTTGATCTCCTGCTCACGCTGCGCTATTGCCGTATCGTTACTCCTGAGCTGCTTCTGGGCAGACTGTTGCAACGTGGTACGCGAGAAGGAGGCGTCGGTGTCGGCGTCGATCAATGCTGGGTCTGTATATGGATTCTGTACTGGCGTGCCAGACCGTCCCGGGCCGGCTGGCGACTCAAACCCGCCCAGCTGACGGAGCTTGTTGAGGTAGGTGCTCTGCTTCTTCCTGAAGGCTGCGCTGACCTCCTGCACCCTCGAAGCCAGCGCAGTCTGTATATTCCCCGCCATTACTTCATCTCCCTTCTGCAGGGCGTTGCTTTGCCTGGCCTCCTTAACCATGCGCTCGATCCGCTGGATCGCTTTCCGGCAGTCTTGGAATCCCCTCGTAATCTCCTGTGTGAGGCCCTCGATCTCCATCTCTTCTCGAGCTTTCACGTCTTCATCGTCGAAGCCCGGCAAAACGTGTTTCGAATGGAGCTTGTCGAGCTTTGCTGCTTTCAGGGTGATGTCTTTGAGGATGTCGCTAACTTCGTCTTGGACATCCATCCAACGTGGTGGTAGCAGATCCATCTCGATCACAGCATCTCCATCATCTTCGAATGCGCCTCTCGACATGAGACCTCTCGTCTCTTCCGGCTCGGGAGCTGCAAAACCATTGGATGAGTCGCCATAGCGTCGCCTCTTGGACGGCTGATGAGTATACGATTGTCGGAAAGAGAGGTAGCTGCGCTAATCAGTGTCCGTCCTGGTGACCTCGTGCCCGTCATTCTCTTACAGATTTGTCCTGTCCCTCCACATCCTGGATCACCGTTTGTTACCTGATGTTGCGACACGCGCTCTGCTTCGACGTTGTGTCCGCTTTAACAGTCCTTTGAGCTCTTGATATCATCGTGAGGTGAGAGCTAGAACCATGCGCCGGCATGTAGAGACTCAGAACACTGTGAGGCTTGTGAATGTTTCTCCCGACCAGGATGGCATAGCTGACCACATCGTCCTCTACATGCCAATGTCCTTCAATGAGGGTGCGTCACTGGCCCTTAAGCACATGGCGAAGACGCCTAAAACGGCGCTAGCTTGCAGATCCCAAACACAACCAATTACAGGGCAGGCGCACACTTCAGCCTCAGCAATTTTCTTCAGTACACCGAACCTTTGGCCAGCGCACACTCTAGATGTCAAAGCGACGAAAGCTCAACGGTGAGATGTCGGTATCGAGTGGTCTAGCGGCAGAAGCTAGAGCTGGTGAGATCCTTAAAGCCGCTGGCGAGCATGACAACCCAAAGCTCGAACGTCTCTTGAAGGAGTACAAGTTCAAAGACGTCCATGCTGTAGATGTGCAAAATGCTGAAGGAACTACTCCGCTACATGCTGCGATTGCGTCAAGCGTGAATGAGCCAGTCAATAGCGGCGGTGAGTCTGCTCCTGACGAGTCCGCAGGTTCCGCTACTCTAAGGCTACTGCTCGAAAGTGGTGCTATCTGGAATCAGCTAGACAAGAACGACGAGACTCCGGGGTGTATTGCTTTCAGGTTAGGTCTCCTTGATCTTTACGAGCTCATGGTGGATGCTGGCGTGCGCGCCGAGGTTCTCTTAAATAGGTTGGAAGGCTACGAGAGGCTGGAGGACGATGAAGAGCCTGAGGGCGAATCCACGGATCTGGCAGCAGAAGCAGGACTTGACGGGGTATCCGCCAACGAGGACGAAGCACCGCAACTGGTTGATACTGCAGCCACAACCACCGGTGGCACTACTGTTCAACCACACGTTGACGTGAACAGCGCAGACTATCTTTCTTCAGACCTGGTCTTGTCTAGGGACAAGCTGCTCGATGGTGAGCAGAACGGCGTGATGATGGCATGGGAAGCCGAGATCATGAAGCGATCGGTCGACTGTCTGCTCTTGAAATCAGGCATGAAAGTACTCAACATTGGTGCTGGAATGATGATCTTCGACACTTTCGTGCAGGACCATGCCAATAAACCTGAAGTCCATCATATTGTCGAAGCACACTCAGACGTACTAACCAACATGGAAAGTCAAGGTTGGGACAAGAAGCCAGGGGTGACGCTCCACCCTGGTCGGTGGCAAGACATCCTGCCGCAGCTCGTCGCCGAGAACAAGACCTTTGATGCCATCTACTACGATACATTCGCAGAGTCCTACTCCGACTTCAGAGAATTTTTCACGGAATATGTCCTTGGACTACTAGAGCCAGATGGAAAATGGTCTTTCTTCAACGGGATGGGCGCCGACCGTCAGATCAGCTACGATGTATATCAAAAGGTTGTCGAGATGGATCTATTTGAAGCCGGTTTCGATGTCGAATGGCACGATATCGATATTCCAGAGCTCGATGCAGAGTGGGAGGGGGTCAAGAGAAAGTACTGGAACGTTCAGAAGTATCGTCTTCCTGTCTGTAGATTTATGGACTGAACAGCGGCAAACAAAGGGGCCACTCAAGCACCACGTGTCACGTCTAGTCATCAACCCGGCGAGCTCCCGCGAGTCAGCACCCACTGTCAGCACCAACTCAGTGGGTACACGGTGAGCATGGCGGACGGCTACACATCCTGACGATCATTCCGATCAGGCACTATCCTATCCGCAACCATTTTGATGGCGAGCTCACAGAGGTGCAGCAGACAAGCATTCGTCATTCGCCAGCCGAAGGGCTCTGCTCGGCTTCAACAACACCGAGACTTCAATCGTCATGTGTGGAATCGCTTTGACACGAACATCAAGCGTTCCTGGAACGGGTTAAGAAGTAAGGATCGCGGTGCACGTCGCTCGAATATTCTCTTTATCACTGGTCGCCCAAGTCGCGACTTCGTGGTATATTACTGCTTGGACGCGTTCCCCCGCACGTTTTTCCCCTCCAAGCCTCCGTGTACTGGACATGCCAACTCCACCATCATCCCAGCAAAGCGAGAGAGGATCACGGTTCGCAGAGCGAGCCGTGAGCCCGATGAGGAGGATGGATTGGAGGTACATCGTATAAGATGGCGAAAATCGTTACCGCAGGTGCGGCTATGTCAAGCCCTAATAACAATCAATTACCTGTCCCGAAGTAGCAGCGAATCTCCATAGCAACAGCTGCAACATCCCATCCAAGAACAAGATGCCTGAAAAACGTACAGCAATCGTGACTGGCTCGAGCCGTGGAATGTGAGTCCCATTCGCAGTGTCTGCACCAGCCCGTGTATTGACCGACGTTGCAGTGGTGAAGCTATTATCCGACGTCTAGCGAAAGACGGCTACCATGTCTGCGTCAACGATGTTTCTGCAAACCAAGAAGGCATTGACAAGCTCGTCAAGGATCTCAACTCTACACATGGTGAAGGCTCAGCAATAGGAGTCGCAGCAGATGTCACGAAATCATCCGAGGTCGAGAAAATGATTGAAGAGTCGGTACAAAAGCTTGGTCCTCTGACGATTATGATCGCCAACGCCGGTATAGCCAAGGTCAAGCCTATCCTCGAGGTCAGCGACGAAGATGCTCGCCAGATATTCGATGTTAACTACTTCGGAGTGTGGAACTGCTATACAAGAGCCGCAAAGCAAATGATCAAGCAAGGGCCCGTGGCTGAGGGCACTACTGGTTACAAGATCATAGGATGTGCTTCGATTGTCGCTTTCAAGCCCTTCCCTATTCTTACTGATTACTCGGCATCCAAATGGGCTGTGAGAGGTCTTACACAAGGCTTCGCCATGGAGATGTCGAAACACAAGATCCAAGTGAATGCTTATGCTCCTGGCATCGTTGGAACTGCAATGTGGGAGCTTATCGATCAGAAGTTGGGTGAAATTGAAGGTAGACCAATCGGTGAGACCGTAAAGAAATACTCTCAGGAGCTGACAGCTATGGGTCGTGTGAGCACTCCCGATGATGTTGCGAGGGTCGTAGGTGGGTTTCTATGCGGAAGTGATAGCGATTTTGTGACAGGTCAAACCATTGTGGTAAGTCCAGGCTCAAACTTCAAGTTGTGGTCCTCTGTACTGACTTCGTCTTCAGGTCGATGGCGGTATAGTCTACACGTAGGCGTCTGATCGAATTGGCGCAGGAATGTAGGAAGTAGATCCACCACTACGGGAAAGAGGGATCTGTCATCCGCCTTGTTTGATCGGCGACCAAATACTTCCGGTCAGGAAAATCCTGGTGCCGCTCGGAGACTTTTTACCTCGAGTTCCGAACGTCTCTAGCATTTGTGAAACTATAATAGAGGAACAACTCCCTATCGAAAGGATGTGTCCAACTTGAATATTGTTATCGTACGATACGTGGCCAAGCATAGATCGGGTTACCTAAAATCCGTGTTCAACGGCGAGAAACTCCATTGATCATTGAAAGTGCGAACAGAACACTATTGTTTCTGCCGCCGATCTTCTCATCACTCTAGCCTCCTGGATTGGGTTATCTAAAGTGAAGATGTGCATGCGACGCCAATGCCCAACTTGTGGTACGTCTGCACATGTTGCCTAGTGCTAAATGCTACATGCCACTCTTATACGAACCACTGTTGTGCAAGCCACTAACTATCATCACAGACAAGGCCACCTGGGTCGGCTGTGGTCAACACATTCCCATGGTCATGGACTCGGTATCGGAAAGTGATTGGTGTACATGCAATCCAAAGACTGTGGTCGGTGGGAAGGAGTATCCACCAAAGATGGGACAGGGAAAGAGGAGCGATGCTGCAAAGGTCGGGGTCGGGTATGAGGATTAAAGTGATCACGGCCACCCTGCCATAGAGTGATGACGCATTGTATGAAGTCTGGTGTATGAAGGTTAGTGCTGAGAGCATGGGGCTTATGAGGCAATTCGCCTGTATGTGGCATTGTCTGCCTCAGTCCAGCTCAATCAGTATCAGCTGCAAGTTCGACTCCTTGCAAAATCTACTTCATCGTGCTCGAATGTCCGATGCTGGTGCTGGGAATTGGCCCGGGTTTCTACAAAGGGAAGCGCGATCGGCCCACGCGTGCCTTCCTCCTTTGTCAATCTCAGTATGTGCCTAGCAGTCACGACATTTCAAACAGCAACCTGAAATGTGACCTCGCTGCTATATCTTCATACGATGCTAGTCATCGCGCTCCTGCCATTGAGCCTCACGACTCCTCTGCTAGGCTCGGACCATCACCATTGACTGACGAACACTTCGCCATGTCCTGGACGACTGTGAATATCACAGCCTATGGTCCACGAAGGCTGCAGAATATTCAGAATGGAGATCATAGTTCTGTCAAGCCCGTCAACGCCGTTGCCAGCAAATTCAGAGTCAACATCCTTCACAATGCAGAGAAGCTGGTCGGAAACTGCCCCAAAAGGAAACGACGAGCATCGAAGCCGGCCCCGACGGAGCCCACTCCGAAAAAGTCCAATCGGTCCCAAAGCAACAAGGTTGAAGCCAGTGTTTTAAAAGTGGTGAAGACCGATCTCGATGAGGCGTCGACCTCTCCTAAACGCCGCAGCGCCCGCCTGCAAACTCCCAGCACCGACAATCTCTATGACCTGCCGAGCGCTGACCACCCAGCTATACAGGCTTGTGCTTCAGATCCTGCCTCCCCAGAATTGCTACAGCAAGCTACCATCGAGGATACTCCAACAGACGTGATAATCGAGCACAGACGTGTTGAGCCTCTATCGATGGTTGCACACTCCAATTCAGCAAATACGCTAGATTCTCCTGTGGAGGTAAAGACTTCATCGGCCCTCTATTCTCAAACTAAGCCTGTCATTGATGTTCCCCTGGAGGACAGCAGCACAAACTTCGACGATTTCGACGATAGCGTATTCGAAGGACCTTTTCAGGCTTGCCTCGGTGCCGACTCCTCATCGCCGAGTACTTTTTCGTCAACCACTTCAGTTTCAATAGCGAGTCCGGCGTCCGAGAAGCCAGACAGCAACAAGCAAAACTTATACTCCACACCTCAAGTTGCGGTAAAGCATCCCAATGGAGCGCCATTCGCACCATTCATGCACCCGTGCCTCCTCGATTCCTTAGACGCCGAAGCTTTGATATTGAACACAAAGGATGCCGCTACGCCTTCTCTGAAGCACACCTGCTTCCGCGCAGCGGAGTTGTTGCGTTTGTCAAAATGCTTCAAGTCAAGCCCTATTGCCCAAGACAACGATCTGGCTGCAGAGCTTTTCGCCACCGTCAAGGAAGTGCACTACGCCAATAGTCAAGGTCAAGGACAGGGCTTGGTACTAGCAGACGTCTTCTTCCCAGACAAGCAGCCGTTCATCATTACAAGCTCAAGAATACCCTACAGCGTTAGAACTTTGGTACCACAAAGCCAGACGAAAGGGGGAATGAAAAGTCCCGTGAAGGCTACGATCAGAGTTTCCGGCCCAAGCAGCTCATTCGCAAGCCGACCGACACAACGGCGCTCGTCTCCTGTCAGATCCTCCCAGGCGGCGCCGCACATACGCTTACAAGTTCCCAGCAACCCAGAATTCGAGGTCATAGATGTACGTACGAGCTCTTAGGAAGAGCTGCGTCAAGCGAAGGAGATGATCGAGAAAGATATTAGAGCAAGGAATAAGAGCACAAGAGGTATCAAAGATTATGCTACAGTCGTCCACCGGCATTGGCCGAAAGAGGCGGAAAAGCGCGATCCTAGGGTTCAGAAGGAGACAAAGGTAGCTAGGAGAAGTAGGCAGGAGCAAGCTTCGAAGGACCAGCTGCGAAGCATGGACGAGTTTTCGGATGAAGAACTTGATTTGCCTGACGTGGAGGAGATCTTCAAGAGAGCTTCGTTGTGAGCTTTACAGGGGTGGTTGTTCTGATATAGAAATGTCTTTGCATTTGCGGCGTGACTTGCTGAATAAGGACTGAGCGATACTCTACTATGCTGTAATATACAGAAGCTATTACTCCAAAATAGATGCCCTGCAATTGCAACGCCGTTCTTCCAGCTTCGTCCACGTGCTGCTGTCGAAACCCTTGCACCGTCATATTATTTTCCCTCCTGGTTCAGCCCGATTACAATTTACTCGTCACGACTAGTATTACTCAGGGTCTCCTTTCCATGTACATGACCAAACAAAGTACGCCAACAGCAGAACGGACATCCATGTTCCAACATATCAGAACGCCACCGAGGGTCTAAAGAATCGAGAAGCACGTGAGTCAAGCTCCACCAGGAAACTCAAGATGACCACTTGTTAAATGTCCGTTCGGCGGGTGAAGCGGTCACACTAGGTTTCTGGGCGGAGGCCAAGTCGTTGCTAACTAGCCGTGCTGTTCGGGCCGTTGTTGCTGCGCTTTTCGGTCCAGCGGCGTGCGAGCAGGTACTGTGTGCCTCCCGTGACACGGGCTCTCAATGCGAGTCAATAGTCTTGCGACGGCTATAGCACGGTGCAGCTTGCTCGCCTTCATTTGCGGTTCTTGCGGCTGTCAGGCTCTAGACGCGTTGACCGCTGTCGGGCTACGGAGGCATATGGTTCGTCCTTGGAATGCTTCTTGCTTGACTTTGTCGCTCCGTTGCTTGTTCGTGCAGCTGGGACCTTTTCGATCCCTTGCACAGGTCTAGGACCGTTGTTCATTTCAGTCGTGGTTGGGGCAGGTTCGATGGGCGCTGTCACGCTTGCATGGCAGTCAACCGAATCCAAGCCGAATAAGTGATTGATTTGGTGGCGGACGCTACGCCAGTCTTGCGGTCGTACGCGACCAATTACCGCGACCTTGACTTCTGGCTTCAGGTTGTAGATTTCTTCCAGATTGATGGTGATTCCTTCTCGCAGGCCCCATCTTCGTCGTTCAACTCGATACTGATTGCTTGCATCCTGGTTGGATCAGGCTCGACCCTATGAAAGCCTACCGTGTGGACTCTTCTATGGACCACGAGCTCCGTCTCCGATCGTGGCAGCTGCTTGTGTCGGCAGAAGCTGACGCATATGTATGACGATGAGAAGCATTTCTTGACCATGAGCATGACCCTTCTGTCGACACGAGATGTGGGCTTATCTTCGTCGTTGAGGTAGATAACGCATCCCGGTTCCATACAAGCATCATATGCGGCCTTGTATTCAAAATTGCTGAGCACATCAATGTTCTTGCTCTCAAGGAAATTGGCGATGTCTAAAAAGATATCCTCCCTCGTTGGCGTCGCGCCTGAAGCGTCTGGAGCCGTAACGAATGAGCTAGTTTCGGCATGGCTATCCTCTGCCCCGGTTATCTGGTCAGCCGAAATATTCGTGTCGCTAGTATGAGAGGCTGGTGGATACGGGCATTCCAAACTTGGGGTTTAACTCCAAGCCAGATTCCAAAAAAAACCGACCGCGGAAAACTTAGGTACGATTCACCCCCTAGACACAGCCCCTAGGGTAGAAGAAGTGCCCCTACTTATAGGGACCATTCGCCAAAATCGAGCCCTAACTTCTTAAATAATAATTATCTTGCGGTCGGGTTTTTTTGGAATCTGGCTTGGAGTTAAACCCCAAGTTTGGAATGCCCGTATCCACCAGGCTGATCGATCTTGGAGTCCCAGGCGGATAGGAAGCTGACTCGCAATCAACTCTACGACCTTCATGTCAAGATTGGGGTCAATTCCATAATAGCGCAATGGTCGTGAAGATAAGGAACAAGCAGCTGCTTGGGTACTGCGAAAGACTCCATTTATATACTGCAGTTCATGCACCTACCCTGCAGCCCTGTAAGGCATGCACGGCGTGATGGGCAAGTGATTTCGGCAGCAAGAGCGCCCAGCCTGCGTGGGCTTGAGGTGAAAACGGCATCCTAATAGCCTTGGAATCGGCCTTGTAACACGAGCATTAGTTCCTCCAGGCCATTTGACGGGTGACTTTGACGCTGTGTGTTGACTCCAACGGCCAACAGGCAAAGACATGGAAATTGACTTGTGCAGATTGGAAGGTTAAAAGAGTGAGGTGTCCTGCGACTGATAACGGTGCGTCCTACCATGTGCGTGTATGAACGCATGCCATTAGCGGCTGGTGCCTGGTAAGGCAAAATGTGGATGGCAGCGACAAAGTCAGGAAGGCAAAACTCAAAGCCACCTCGATAGCTGATTGGATTATTGTCGAAGCGCTGCAAGACCATATGCAAGCCACAACGTACTCTCCAGGCAGCAATTAGAGACATACACCTGCTTGATATGAATGTGAGTCGCCGTGGTTCCTTCCTATCGATGCAGTGAGCAAAACAATCATCGGTTGTTGCGCCCTCTCGATCGAGTATGATAGATCATGGCAGCTAAGGTAGCGCCATCACAAGGATTGCCAATCGACTGTGAGAGATAGATGTTCGCGAAATGAGCATGTCAATGGTACTGTGATCTTCTCAGCGAGAACCTTATAGCAAAGAACAGCAATATTCGTAATGTGGTGCTGTCACGCTTGCCGCTGTTGTTGGCGAGGTCACGTGGCCGATGATTCGCTGCTGCCAGCGTTGACCAGCGAGAATCGCTAGCGTCAGTATTCGTGCGCCGCGACTGAGGGAATGATACGCCCTCAACATACCTTAGGTTTCGACAAAGGGCTAGAGTTCAAGCTAGATGCTACGAACCTTCGACAAATACATTGCTTGCTGTCCAGCAACATCGACTCCTCAATCCTCATCAGAGTAATCTTCCTCATCCCTCAGCAGACTATGATATCTTCTACCCGCCAAATCCTCCTCAAGCCCGCCATCACCCTCGGGATCGATATACCCATCCCCACCAAACCACGACAATGCGACAGGCAGAAACACGAGCGCATGCGAGCTGGCCAGCACCACCAGACCGAGCCAGATCCTAAAGTAGTACACTTCGAACACTTTGCTCCTCGTGAATGCAAGCACGAACACACCAAGGAACTTCGTGATAGTGATGCCCGAAAAGACCGAGCCACCGACATTGACCATTGCCGTCCATGCTCGCATGTCCCTGCCCCGGAAACGTGATCGCGCTCGCTCCATTATACTCTTAGACGGGAACATGAAAGCTCGGCTGATATGTGCGCAGAATTCAACCGAGATACCAACACAGATGACAAGGTTGACAAGAGACAGCGCATTGAGGGAAACACCGAAGAGAGCCATGACACCCATAATGTCAACAAGGATCATGATAGTCGTAATGCTGACCACAAGGCCTGTCATGATTGATCCAAGAAGGAGCGAAGTGAGAATGAAAATCACTACGACTGCGACTGATAGTAGCGTGGCGGTGAGATGGATTATGGATCGGTATTGGTCGAAGAAGACATAGTGCTTGCTGTAGGGAAAGACATCAATGCCATGCAGATCAGAAATATCCTTCGAGATGCGTCGTGCCGCAGCATATGAGTTAATGAGGTCATCCTGTGATTGCACCGGAGTATGGAAGCTGCGCCAGTGGCTAGCAGGCACGTTTGTGTTGTTTACATCGAGGACGACTGCAGTCGAAAATGCACCGGCGCCTGCTGTCGGGCAGTCCGCATCTGGCTTTGCTTCCAGCCATTTCTGGATAAGGTCGACGAAACGCTCGCCCACTGGAAGGTTCTTCATGGAGAGCGACCATTCGTCTTCTGTGAGGCAAGGCTCGAAGTCATCAGTCACGCAGCACCCAGTGGTCGGATTTAGCCACAAGAAGTAGTTGTCGATCCAGCTTGCCGCGCCAGCGTTGAGGTAGCTGACAGCCGGTCGTTTGGCCTCCTGCTCAAGGACCGAAGAAAGTGAATAGATCTCACATGCCGAGAATCGCCCACATGTCTGCTCCTGAGGTCCACGTTGCGTCATGTTCAGATCTCTTGCAACGAAGTAGACTGGTGGACCGGAACCAAAGTATTCGTAAAGGTCGTCGAAGTACTGGATCATGTAGCTGTCCGAGGGCAAGGCGATTCTCTGATCAAGACCAAGCTGGATGCGCGGGATCAAGGCGAGGGCTGTGGCAAAGATTGTGACAAAGACTGCCACAACGATGGTCTTGACCTTCTTGTCGAGGAGGGCCGGAGCGTATGTCTTTCTGATGTACCGTTGCAACACACCTTCTTCTTCGCTACCGAAGAAATGACCTCCAGGCATGCTGACAGAATTTGCCCGCTTGACCACAAGGCATGGTATGCAGTCCGCTCGCAGACTCTCGACTCGTCGCTGATTCAATGCAAGCACTGAAACAAACATCGTGACCTGCAGAAGCGCATTGATAAGAACAGCTCCAGCAGCATAAGCGGCAAAGTTCTTCACGGCTGGCATACCCACAAAGGCACCCATAGCAAAAGCGATGGTTTCCGTGGATGCAGATAGGAGAATACTTGGGCCCATCCGGCCGAGCGCCTTTGCGATACGATCGTCGATCTCTTCATCTGGGTGGCTGACGTTGACTCGCTCGAATTCATGAACGATCAAAAAGATATTGTCCACACCAACAGCTAGTACCAGAAACGGTATGACCTCTGCGATGATCAGAGTAACCTTGACACCCGCAGCTGAGAACAGTCCAACAGATCCAGAAACAGACATCAGTACAATGATGATGCCTAGCATACCCAGTGTGAACTTCGACTGTACCAGGGCGTTGGCTGGATTATTCAGCAGAGATCTCAGACTCATGCTAGTAGACCCAAGAGCGAGTGATGCGTACAGAAACATGACAATATAACTGATAACCACGATCTTAGCGTCAGTGTTCGTAGACTTGTTTAGCTCGTCTTCCAGACTTCGCTCTGTATTGAAAGAGACTCGCAATCCTCGATCATTAGCTTCCCGTTGAAGTTTCAATAGGCGGTTCTTGAGTGTCTCTTCCCATTCTTCAGCTTTGGCCTCAGCATCGGTATCTGGCTGGCCATTGTTCACGACCCAGGTGATGATCATGGTTTTCGCGTCGGTGATTGCGGAAGTATCGTTGAATCCACCGAGCACACGGCCTGGTTCTAGGGGGTCGCTAAAAGCAGGCAGACATTCGGTGTCACCGTTGTGCTCAGCACAGTAGCTGATTGCACGTTCCCAATCGCTCACGTCGTAGTTGCCAAACCATCCACTGACAGATTGAACGACACAGGCGTCGCCGGTGGGGTTGAAACAAACATCCTGCAAAGATAGCCTGTTTGGACTCGATAACATTCTCGAAATCTCATCCTCGACGCCGAACCACCAAGTCAGAGTCTCCTGGCTCAAGACAGAAGCGTGTGGAGCACTGTCGTTGACCAAGAAGGCCTGCTCTGCTCGATAAAAAGGACCAAAATTGTCGTCGAAATAAGCCTTTTCTCGCGCGGCATCTGAATCGGGACTGACCCAGAGTTTGACCGGATCTCTCTCAACCTCAAAATTGAGCCATCCTAAGCTTAGTATTCCGATAATAACGATGTTGGTACCGATTGTAATCCCCGGATATCTTGCGCAGAACCGACCCAGCTTGCTGAACGCCCGGTCGAAGATCTGATTAAGGTAGTAAGTTCGTTGTGGTCTGTCCAGCAGGCCGGCGTTGTGCACGAGATCACCCTCGTCCTCGTCGTCACTTGGAGCGACATCTTGCAGGAGTTGTAACCTTTCGCTCTTCCTCTGCTTGTGCTTGGCATAGGCCACATGTCCCGACACTGCCACAATGAGCAAGGTCAAAGCGATTGAGTAAACGATGATGACGGCAAAGCTCAAACACGGCAGCCTTCCCACATAACAATGCTCCACATCTTTGACCTTTGGCAGCTCTGGACAAGATTCCGGACAATCCACGCAACGACACCTGAATTGAGGGTCCTCGTCATTGCACTTCTTTGCTTTCACATCGTGAGGCTCCATACCTTGGCCACCGTGTTTCGGCTCCTCGGGGAAATTGATCTGGAAGGGGCTGCCCAGAGCAGATTTATGTCCTAAAAAGGCTAAAAATTCTGTGTAGTTCTTCGCGCCGCCGCCAATGAAAGTCATGGCCTTTCCGCCTGTAGCACCAAATTTAACATCTTTACAGGAGTCATAGAAACCACTCTGGTAGTCGACACTCCATATGTTATCAAGCTCGACCACGGTGTCATTCCCCTTCCTATTCTTCTCCGTCTCGGTGACATTGATGAACAGACTCTGGTCTGGCGAACATGTGAATGTGCAAAACAGGTTAAAGAAGTTCTCTTTGCAAGCCGGACATGACTCGATGATTCCCTGCGCGCGGCCAAGATTCTTCTTCAAAGCGTCGACTTGTTCTTGAACGCAGCAGACGTCCGTGTCCTGCCATTTCGGGCCGCATAGCTGGACTAATTCTTCACGGACGCTGTCGGTTGGAGGAGCGGCAAGGCCGTTGTCAGCGCAGGGTCGTCCAGGGCTAAAGAAGCCATTAGGTTCGCATTGGCCTCTGACTGCACAGCGGCCGGCTTCGTGCTTGAATGTCGCTCGATCCGCAGAAGCTATGGATGATAGAGAGAAAGCGGCAAGGATTGATATAGGAAGGCGTAGTGAATGCATCGTTCGGATGGGTATCAATATGCAACAAGATGCGAATGATTGTCGATTCTAACCAGTGCTTGCGCTTAGAGCATCGCCGTTCGGTTCACGAACGTAGTTGAAATCGAGACAGGGCGCCGCCGGCTATAGCACAGCTTTGAGAATGGCGAGAACGATCGTGACAGTAAGGTGCAGTGAGAGTATTGATGTGAGGGACTACCAGGCACCACCAGTGTTATGCAGGGCCAGGCGTGTTGTCGTGACGTGGAAGCGTCATATGCTCGCGCGGACAAGTCCTGCGTGGCGCGCAGCCACTGATCATCCCGAGGTGGCTGACTTCCCACACACTCCAGGTGCCAAGTTCCAGGTTTCCAGGTTGGAAGTCAGCATTATGCCCCAGGCACCTAATTAGAAGATCGCTTCTCGAAACAGCAGCGTGATGTCATAGTAAATAATGGTTCACAACCGCCCTGCTGTAATATTCACGTTCGCGTCGACGATATAGGTCACCGAATCCCTGATCACAAACACCTTTTGATTACCCAAATAGAGGCTACTGCCACATCTCTGAATCTCCTTCTCACCCAGTAACGCCATGCCAGTGGCGTCGGAAGTGCCCTTGACCACCGCTACGACAAGGATGCGGTAGTGGAGCACACCCAGTCACACGCGAGACAGGGTCATGGCACCCAACCCGATTATGCTTCCGCGCAAGCAGCCCTCCAACGCTCGCAATGACCGCCTTGAGCAAGAAAGTGCAGCGGTTGGAACCACTTGGCCGCTGCTTGCCACCTCTCTAACCGTCCTCCTTATTCTCACGACATCGTGGGCACGACGCTGGCTGCTTTCCGGCTGTGCAGTCGAATCTTTGCTCATTCTCTTCGGCTCGACCACCAAGTCTCGCACATTCCCCGCGATCCCCTTGTGGACATTGCTGTCATCCTTCAATTTGATCTACGCCGTCGCCTCGACCTCATGGCTGCTTTACGCCTTGTTCTCTGCGGCATGCTGGCCCTCCGTCTTCCTGACCTGTCTGCTTCAGTTTCAGCTTGCAGCAGACTTTGCGCGCAAGAATTTGAGGACAATTCTACGCGATCTGCACTTTACGCGTGATAGAATCGCCCTCTTCAACTTGCCAGCGCTGGAGATAGATACAGAAGTCGCAGGACTGATGGTCATTCGAGGTATAACACTTTCGCTATCCAACTTGACCTTGGTAGCACATGGCATCGAAGTCGGCATCAAGTTAACCGATGAAATTGAACTCGCTTTACATACCGATGAAGTACGAGTACCCTTGTTCAGAAGCATCGAGGTCGATGATGTGTACGCCAATATCAAGGGCGGAAAGGCTGAAATGACCTTCGCTGATCTTGAGGAAGACTCCCTCGATGAGCACAACTTCTTCAATGAGACACCTTTACTGCGAGCTGCAACAGCTGGTTTAGAAGGCACAAAGGACAGGCCCAAGCTCCGAGAGAACCTGGAGGGTGGCACGTACATTAAAGACTCCCCAGCAACGACACTGCTTGATAATATCCAGACGCTGTCTCCAGACAATCAGGTGGCCGAGAAACAGTACATGGACATCCTAACCAATATTCGCACAAGCAGCGCCATCTACCAGGGCAGAGCAAGAGCAAGGCAGACGCGCAAAGCTGCCGGCGTGACCATTGAGGACGAGAAAGAAATGCGAGCAGCGGTCTGCGCTGAGCTGCATCATTTACCCTCAGTCCCCCACCCGCCTCAACGATCTGTCAAAGTTACCACCCTCCAGAAGCTTAGTACGCCAGGTGTAAGGCGGTTTATGCACAGACTTCCATTCCTCCTTCGACTTCTTATCGGCCCGCTCGGCTACTTCCATCCTCTTACGATCGCCTCAATTAATGCTGCGGGCTCAGGCCAATGGCTGAAAGAGCTGCTGCAGGCAGAAGTCTTCAAGAGCTATGGCGACCACAGTGCCGAAGTCAGACGGCTGCAACGGCGGATCTCGACCTGGCTAGCCGATGCCAATTTCTGCTTACAGATGACAGATATCGACGGTTTGGCTCAAGTGCCGGTTACCACGAACTTTGACGTTGTAGCATATCTGCACTTTGCGGACATAATGGCATACCGGGCGTTGCCACAATCTGGAGAATTGAAGCAAGTTGTCAGGCTTGGGGGCGCAGATGCAACTTTTACAATCCCGGTGTACCTCCTCCCACATCACGAGCACATACTACCACCGCGGCCTACTCCTGTAGATGAATTGCAGCTGAAAGAAGAGGTGAAAGAAGCTGACGGAATACCGAAAGCTGTACAAGCAGAGCGAGAACTTGAACGACTAAAGAAAGATGAGACAACCATCAACATGAGTGTACATGCGAGCCTGCCCGCAACATTCGACCAGAGTCTACTCGCCTTTGTTGCGGCTCTTGTAAAGGCCACTAAGATCATCGAATTGGATCGTGAGGTGGAGAAATTGGATCCTGACAAAGTTGCTGAGACACCAGAGTTGCTCTCTCATACACCAAGATCAATGTCAGTTACATCTGTCGACACTACCGATTCCATCGAGAGCCTACCGCGGCGCGTACAAACTGACATCACCCCAACGAGTAAGAGCAATCGCTTCAAAGCTTTCACCAGAAACCTGCAGCAGAATCTGAGGGATGCAAGCATCCAAGTCGCCGATACGTTCGAGAAGGAAAACATGCGAGAATTTGTCAGAGACGTGCAACAGCAAACTAGAGACGGTATGAAGAAAACTGTAGTGGCGAGCATGGTCAACGACCGGTGGATTGCGAAAATGGTGGGCAAGATTGCTGCGAACCTTGAGAAGGCACAAGGTGATCTGGGCTATACTGGCGCGATCCCTATTCCGCTGGAGCCGTATCGGCCTGGTCCGCATGGTGATGGGATGCTCAGCAAGCTGCTGCCCTAGCTCTTCTCGTGGCCCATGGCTCCCACGAGTCATCGAGATCATCCAGCACGAATCGTTGGTTGGTCGCTGCGCTGGGAGATTGAACACTAGCCAATGTTGGTCCTATCAATCCAAGACAGCACATGCTTCTTGCCTCGGTAGCAAGGCAAATTCTTGTGCATATGCTTGACTGCAGGTACTAGAGTACCATTGATGGTACGCGTACGGGTGAACTTGCCTGTCGATCATTATGCTTTACCAGAAGCTCTTAAATGGTGTCGGGGCAATGTCCAAAACCGTCAACCCCAGATCTTCTCCGCATTTGCACATTTCGCAACAAGGCACCAGATGTGATAGGTTAAGGGCGGGTCCACAGTACTTGCCCGCCCCAATTATCATGTGTTGGTCGGTCACTGGAGCCAAGGTACCTAGGTACTAGATTCTGAAGCTCACATGCTGACTCCAAACGCTCCTCGTCGTCAACCTCAATTGATATCTTTGCGATTCACACTAAGCTAAAGATCCTGATTTTCAGATATAGCTCGGTCACTACGTCCCACATCGATCGTGTTGACTAGTTCTGGACGGACGGTGGACCCTACGATTATTCACGGACCTTGTTAGCCTCGGGATGCGACTACGCACCGTCCTTGGTGAGCTTGTGAAGAACGCCTTGCGCGTTTTGACAGATTCAAACAGTTTTGAGCAGGTCCAAGCCGTCCGAAAAGTGTGGTAACCCAGTCATCGATCCGTCAGTGCTTCATGAGAACATCAGCGAGACATACCTGGAAAACCCGAGTCAGCATCTTAGCGTCGAGGTGCAGGATGTATCAAATCCATAAGATAGCAACACCTCTGGCATCGGAGCAGAACTTCGAACTGCACAAGCGGACAAGGATGCTGGGCAAGCTCGACTTCTGATGCTCGAGATCTCCTCACAGCCAGCCAATCGATCTCCATAAAAACTTAACAGGGCCTCGGTCGAAGGTTCCTACAAGATGCATATGCATAGCGATCGCACAGCATGATCAGACCACGCCAGTCCGCCGGCCGCGCCAGCGCTCACAGCTGCCTCAGCTAAAGCGCAGCCGTTCTGCCATCCGCCTGGTCAACACTCCAGTTCTGACCCTGACACTCGTTCTCCCAGTCCCCCAACATGCTGCTCACCACGGTCCTCGCCGCCCTGTTCGCCACGGCCCTTTCTGCTCCCTTGCCAGCTGGCCCCAGTCCAACACCCGAAGAGATCAAGCAAGCCGCCACAACCCGCAACGAGCTGCTCAACGGCCCATGCAGAAACGTGACAGTACTCTTCGCCCGTGGCACCACAGAAAGCGGCAACATCGGCTCCCTCGTCGGCCCAGCCCTCGAATTCGCACTTGATGCCCGCCTCGGCGCAACCAACGTCGCATTCCAGGGTGTCGACTACGTCGCCGATGTCGCGGGTTATTACGCCAAAGGCAGTGACTCCGGCGCAAGCACATTAGCCAGCCTAGTCAGCACCGCATCGTCGAAGTGCCCCAACACACAAATCGTGCTAAGCGGATACAGGTCAGTCCATTCCATCCTTAACCCTCTCACTCCTCATAGCTCCACTCCAGCTGCTAACCACGAGCCACCACCAGCCAGGGCGCACAAGTCGTATACAAAGCAGCCGCACAGCTCCCACCCGCCCTCGCCGCCCAAATCAAAGCCGCAGTCATGTTCGGAAACCCCAACAACGGTCTCCCAGTGCCAAACATCAACAACGCCAACACCTGGACGTTCTGCCACGCCCTAGACGTGATCTGTCAGGGCCAACCAAGTGTCGGAACGTCGCATCTGGATTACGCAGTCGACACGCCGGCCGCCGCTGCATATATCGCCAGTCGCGTCAAGCTTAATATGTCTTAGCGCTCAGCTGCTTGTCCGTATGGGAATACTGTACACATGACGCTGTAGAGGTGGTCGGGCCGGGACATAAGTGCAGGGGCCGTGATTGGTGGGCATTCAATTTTGCAGAAAGTACATAGTTGCCCAGGTTGGGCCCATTCTGTTTGGTTGGACAAGAACTTGCTATGCCATACAGTAGTCAGACGCCTTAGATGAGACTCTTGGGTCAAAATACGTACGTCAGTCGAATGGAAGATTTCTTGTAATGTCTGTGGACCAGTAATTTACCGTACGCGACGGACAAATTGAGAAAGGGCCCTCGGGTGTCATGGTAGAATTGTCAAGGACATTAAAGAGAAGTCTCGTCACGGCGTACAATTTCAGGCTTGAGAGCCCTCTTCACAGTCAGTACTTTGCACTATTCTCGCAGGTAGACATGAAGATTGCAGTAACAGAGATGGTAGAATACTGGGCATTTGCCAATCATATTGTTTGTTCCCTTCTGTTATTGCTCATTACATAACCAAGGCCGCAATTGCGAGTGGCGCTGCATGTCGTGAAAAAGATACTCAAGCCTTGATGATGAGGGGTACTACTACTACCTGCCGTACCATGGCATGTCCCTCCAATACATTTGTCCCCACTTCTGTAAACATTCCAATAGTGTCTTCCGGCCTTCCTCCCCAATTCCGATGTCCTCAAACGTCTGACCTTCTTCGATATTGCCCTTCTTCGCCCATTCTTTGACGTTCTTCTCGATCTCCTTGGCACTTGGGTAGTCTCGCGCACTTGGGTAGTCTCGCTTGTAGCACAGCTCCCTGGCAGTCCAATACATCTCACTAGCATCTTTGCTGCACCCATGACACATCTTTGTTAGGAATTTCGGACCCTCGAAGATGAACGCTGATCGCAGGGTGCTGAACCGATCTGGTCCGAGGAGGTCGAAACCAAACAAAGGCGCTATCAGCAACTGATAGATCTCTTGCCATAGCAATGCACTATACACCAGAACCAGTTTCTCAACGGGGGAGAAGGTCGAAAAGCTGCTGTAGCCAATACTCGTCCTCTCTCCGAATCCCCTCATTTTTGCGTGTAACAGGATACCCATATCTACAATGTTGTGCCAGCCTTCGACCGGGAAGCCGAAATCCCATCGACATTTATCGTAGACTGCTGGTGCCATTATGCCGTAGATTAGTTGGTCTGCCTCTCTCGAGAAGGCGCTGACGAGCGCTGCATGTCGCATGGTGTCCCATTCGTATTGTGGCAGGCGCTTGACTACTTCTGGGATTCTCTCTTTGAAAACTTTCCGCAGTCGAGTCTTATCGGAAACGATACCTGACATCTTGCGACATGTAAGAGCAAGGGCTTGGAGTGAGGAGAGATCATTGGGGTCTACGACAGAGAACTGATCGGCGATCGCAACAATGACCTCGTTTGGCAATTCTGTAAGTGCGCTTGATGCCGGATTTTCTTCATCGACAAAAGATAAGTCTCCAAAAATTGCGGCTCGGGACGACATAGGGGGCGCTGGTACTCGTTCTTGCAGGTGCCGATCTAGGACTGGCCTGCCATTCATGGTCGGATCCATGGTTGCAGGAGGAACACGTTAGGAGAAAATGGTCTGACAAGTCGAGTTGGTTGGTAGGGTGATATGACGAACGTCGTTTAGATTCGTCGAAGGTGCTCAAGGACGGGATGAAGGACAAGACTTGAGCATCTCTACCGAAAGAGGTATAAGACTACGAATGCAGTCGTGCGGCGCGGGATCGAGTGGCGGGTCTGGTGTTTGCCTGCTGCAGTCAATACTTCAGTCGGAGTTATAGTTGTCATTTCGAGGCTTGTAGTATGAAGTCGAGGATGATACTTGTGCATCTTGTGCAAGTGAAGACACGCCAGATGTCAACTTGCATGAACGTTACAAGCGTGCGGATGTCACTCGGTCTTGCACACAGCCTTGACCGAGTGACTTGTGCAAAGCTTTGGTAGTAAGCGGCAAATGATCGTGCACTCATCCGGTACGAACATCGAGCAAGAGGAGGTACCAACATCCGCTGGTCGAGATGCACATCTGTCTTTGCTCCGTGACGTCTTGATGCAGCAGATGTGCAAGAGTCAGAAATGGGCATTTACCACTGGCAAGCACGAACACTCAGCCGGAGTAATGGTGGGAAACTTCGAGGATGCTGTTAACAATAAATCAGCCCCTGGGTAGGAGCTACTGATGACGCTGAGAACCACTTGCCATTGTCGTCAATACCTATCACTTGACTTTCTAGCTTTCAACAACCGAGCTAAACCGAGTTACTTCGTGATGAGTCAGCATTGCTTCGAAGTACCCTTCAAGCTTTCAATGCTATCACAACGTAGGTCTTTGGAGGAGTGTCCACGCACAATGAGTCTTTGTCTAAGTGCAGATTCAGACAAAGAAACAAAGATGACCTCAAGCCTTTCGCGCAACTACGCTGCCTTGCCCGCGGCTATCATGCTGGATTCCACCGAGGCCACCCGGTCCCCAATCTGCTGCGGGGACAACGGGAAATGAATTCCCTATAACGCGACTCGATGTATGAGTGTCGTGCTACATAGTCAACAAAAGCACGTGAGAAATCTGAAGACTTCCACGAAGCTTGTACAGATCACCCAACATGCCAACATCACCCTACCTCCTCCACGTCAACTCCCGGCCCACAGTCGTTTCACGCGATCTCTGGTGCGAATGGTACCGCAACGAACATCTCCCGGACCTAGTCAACAGCGGCGTCTCCGCTCGCGCAACATTCTACGAAGAAGAAGACCCGCCAGTCCCGACCGGTCTACCCAATCCTAGGAAATTCCTAGCGCTCTACCAGACCGACGTAGAGGAGCTTCTCAAGTCAGAGAAGTACACCAACTGCCGAACGACCAGCTCGCTCTTCCCCAAAGAGGGCGGCAGCGACAGTATCATAGAGAACGGAGACTTCGACGCACGGAACTATGAATTGATCCAGGAGTTTGACCCCAAAGGGACAGGCGAGAAGCCACCACCCATCATCGTAACGGTGGAGATGAACCCGGCAGACGAGAAGGACTTTGACAAGTGGTACCGTGAGGAACACCTCGACATGTTGTCGAAGATGCCGGGGTATCGGAGGTCATTGCGCTACAAGCTGGGACCAAAGACGCCGCTGACACAGGGAGAGACGCAACCGGCTTTCCTTGCTATTCATGAGGTTGACTCGATGGATGCATTTGCCAGTGAAGAGGGGCAAGCGGCGAGCACGACGGAATGGAGCGTGAAACAGATACAGGAGAGCAAACCTTTTATCGCGAGGGCGTGGAAACTCGTGCATGCTCAGGGTTAGGGTGGGGAGGTGAGAACCTAGTGGCGTTATGGCGCTCAGTATCGCTACCAGCGCGTTCGGTGACGCTGATGCTTCCGGTTGTGGACGGACCGAGCATGGCTGGAGGCGGCAGGAAGTGGGGCAAACGAGCAACCCTGTTCGTAGGAGGTTGCATTGGTGCGCAGACAATATACGTGAAGGGTAGTATGGCAGAACAGGTTGACTTGACTTGATAGCAGCACCACTCCACGAACGGGAGCCTTCGATTGCCATTGACTTGCTCTGTCCCCTGCTGATGCTATGATCCGGAGTAACAGCTCGCCGCCTATTGATCTCAATCAAAAGTCGTCTTTGCCGCTCGCAACCAGTTCTTGGTGGAATCACGAGGCTACACTACACTCATCACCATACCCGCGCCTATGACCTCCTTATAATTCATTTTCTTTTTGGAATCCACCTTTCCTGAATTAGACCTCGGTTTATACTTCATGATGTCCTCCGTGACGTTCAATATGCAGTCACTGCCAGGCTCCTCCGTTCCGATGTATTTCCCATTATCGTCTTTGGCATAGTGCTTCAGGTACTCCGCTCTGGTCATTTCCTTCATCACATAGTCGGGCTGTTTCTCTTTCTTCGAGCTCAACCTGCGGCGGAAAGAGGAGAAGCTGAATTTGCTCTTTGGCTTCTCACGACCTTTGATGGGATTGTCCTCTTCGTCTGAGTCCGAGGAGAATGCCTTGCCGTCTGGTACATCTGGGGGTGGCAACACAGGGACGCTGATGATAGATTCGTCTGTGAAGCGGACGGGCAGAAGGTTTGGTGCATCCGCACCCAGAGAGTCGGCGACGTTTAGCCCATTAAGGCCCTTACCTTTAGTGGATTCTGAAGTTTTGGATATGGGACGACCGGTCGCTGTGAATGATTGCAGTGATGGGTCGTCGTGTAAGCTTTTCGAAGCGGACATGGCTCGTGGTGGTGCAGTGGATGTGAAGATTGTGTTCTCGAATTTGTTGTGGTAGCTAAATGTGTCGTAGGCTGATGACCCTGTTGTCATGCTTGTGCTTTGGGCTTCGAAGAATATGCAGCTACTTGATACATTCCGATGCAAGACAGTAGAAGTGCTTGAGGAAACTTCGGATCTGCTTTTGACGTATTCCTGCCTCTATACGTGCTTTTTCAATTGACCCGGTAACGTTTCCGTCTGATAGGAAGCGGGAAGGCGGCATTACCGTCAAATTGGTGCTATTCTCACCCTCGTGGTCGAAAGTCATTTGATCTGTTGAAGTGCTTCTGAAGCAGGCTCGAAGCGTGCGGAGAGAGGCTTAACTAAGCCACAAAGTGCACTGCCCGATGGCTAGCGGCAGTCGATCAATGACTTTCCATCGTTACAGGCCAAGACGATACTACTTCCGCCTCTTAGCGGAATGTGCAGCTGTAGGTTAATCCATGTAGCTCATGCTTGGCATCAATCGTTCTGTCTATATTTAGCAAGAGCTGCAGCAACACCTGAACTCAATTCAGCATCTTGCTTCGCTTGCACTTGAACTGACTTTTGCTGTTCATGGGCTGGCAAAGGCTGCTTCAACCTCGCTTCCACTGTCTGTTCGGCTTCCAGCATTGCGGCCTCGTCGAAAGCAGCCTCGTCATTGTCGTCGAAATCCATGTGGTCTGGCAGAAGTTCTTGCAGTCTTTGTCGCTTGTGACTACTCATTGGTCTCGACCTGTCACTCGCGTCCGGTCGTGTGCTTTCTCCGCTAATGGTTGCGGGAACTTTGCTGATAGGTACGGCGTTTAGACCAGAATTGGCTGGGTAAGCAGCTTCAGTGTCCTCGGCCTCGGCCATGCTGCTTTCCTGTCTTAGCAGTAGGGCATTGGCTCGTGCAGTCCTCTTCACGCGAAAGGGTTCTCTGAGGGTGGTGTACCAACTCTTGACCTTCTTCTCCCCCCATCCTGGGATAACTGCCAGTTCTTCTGGTTCTGCATTGATAGCAGCGCGTAGGGTCCCAAAGCTAGAGATCAAGCTTGCGGCATCAGTCTTGTTGATATTTCGTGGAGTGGTGACGAACTCAGTAAGACTTTCTTGCCACGACTCGGCCTGGCGAGCTCGAATAGAAGATGGAGAAGCATGCTCATAGGACTTGAACAGCTCGATGTAGCGGCCTGCTTCCTGGGCTGACCAGGCAAGGATGAGAGTCAGATCGTTTATCATGGATGTCTTCGAAAGCTCTTGCAGTGCTTGTTCGTGGTTCTCGATATCGACCATAGTGAGCAGTATTCGCAAGTTGTACAATTTGCCCAGCTGACGTATGCGACCGTAGACGTACTCGGGGTGTAGCCGGTGGTATTTCAGCGACAAGAAGAGTGCGCATGTTGTTGCACCAAGCACATAGTCACAAGGTATATCCGAGTACTCCCAGGGCAGACTCTTGACATGATTGAGAATGGGGTTACCCTTCTGTCTGGTCGATACTAGGATGGCTGAGGGCCCTTGTCTCTGCGGTAGCGCCTGTGGCTTTGGCTGCACCACCTTTGGTCGACTGGCATCGTTGGCAGCCGGCTGTCGACCTGCTGGACGGTCGAGACTCGAAGCTGCGGCCAAGAAATCGGCGTCGTCGAACTCAGCATCCATTTTCCATTATCGATAGCTGGGTCAAGAGGAGAATAAAGCAACGCGTGTCGGAGAAGCGAGTGACGCGCAGGCATGTGCTCCAATCCGGAGATAATGCCACTCGCGGAGATAACCAAAATTTCAGACTGTACCATTTACTTGTGCACTTCAAGTTGACATTGTACTGCTGCAAACCACATTCGTAGCTATGGAGCCGGCTACTAAACGCCGCAAGCTCTCTCAGGATAGTAATGGAGCAGTCACAGAACAGGAACAAGCTGCTACTGTGCAAGACAAGCGGCAGTCGCTCTTCGTCCGATCACTACCTGCCTCAGTCACCAAGGAGAGACTCATCGAGCACTTCTCCCAGTCCTATCCTTTGAAGCATGCCACGGTTGTACTAGACCCTCAAACCAAGATACCTCGCGGCTTCGGCTTCGTCACATTCACCGATGCCGCAGATGCTCAAGCTGCACTCGCAGAATTTAATAACTCGGTCCTCGATGGACGAAAGATCAAAGTTGAGCCTGCCGAAGCACGACACAGGGAGGTAGACGATAGCATCGGAGGAAGAGCGCACTCGAAGAACACCAAGGGCGAAGAGCTGCGCGCAAAGAGAGAGCAACAGCAGCAGGATAACCAGCCGCCCAAGCTGATCATTCGCAACTTGCCATGGAGCATTAAAACACCTGAGGACTTGACCAAGCTCTTCTTGAGCTATGGAAAGGTCAAGCATGCCGTGGTGCCCAAATTGCCTGGAGAGAAAGGTCAGGCTGGCTTTGGTATTGTCATGTTACGAGGCAAGAAGAATGCTGAGCGCGCACTAGAAGGTGTAAACGGCAAGGTGGTTGATGGGAGGACCTTGGTTGTAGACTGGGCTGTCGATAAAGAGACCTGGCAGAAAGTGCAGCAACAAGGAGGTGAACAGGAAAAGCTGGTCAGTGAGGAGCCGCCAGCCGATGGTACCGTTGTGGGCCCAGCGAACGATGCTGACGGATCCTCGGAGGACGAGATAGATGAGAATGGCGTCCTTTTAGACGGTGGGCAGATCTCAACTGAGGCCGCCGGTGGCACTACCTCCGAAGGCAGCGGAATTGAGGATGTTGATGAGGCGGAGGCTGAGGATGAGGACGATGCTGACCTAGACGCATCCACCATTTCTTCCCTTGCAGCCTCCGACGCTCCAACCTCAAAAACTGAATTCAACACGGAAAACACAACCGTCTTCATTCGCAACATCCCCTACGACACCGACGACGAGTCCCTCAGTGTGCACTTCCAAACCCATTTCGGCCCAACCCGCTATGCAAGAGTGGTTTACGACCACGAGACCGAACGCCCACGTGGTACAGCATTCGTGTGTTTCCGACACGAAGCGGACGCGAAGGAGTGTGTCAAAGGATGCCCAAAGCAAGACTCCGCTCTCGACTCTCGCAATCACAAAAGCCAAGCGCCGAGTCTCTTGCAGAACACGAATCTTGACCCCAGTGGAAAGTACACACTGGACGGCAGACTACTGCATGTCACACGTGCACTCCCGAAAAATGAAGCAGATAGACGAGCCACTGATTCAGCAACCACAAGATTCGCAAAACAACAGAGCGATAAAAGGAGACTGTATTTGCTTTCCGAAGGTACTGTATCACCAGGAACCACGCTCTACAACCAACTGTCCAAGACAGAACTAGACATTCGAGAGAGCAGCGCGAAACAGCGCCAGAAACTGGTCAAGACCAACCCCAACCTCGGGTTGAGCTTGACACGCCTAAGTATCCGCAACCTGCCGCGCTGGATTGACGGTCGTGCATTGAAAGCACTAGCTCGAGAGGCAATTGTTGGTTTTGCATCCGATGTCAAATCTGGTCATCGAAGCCCAGTTAGCAAGGAGGAACTGGCGCGCGATGGGGAGGCTGGGAGGCAGGCTGAAGCACAGCGAAAAGCAGCCGGCAAAGGCGTGGTCAAGCAGGCGAAGATTGTGTATGAGAGCGAGATGTCGGGTGGGAAAGTAGCAGAGGGCAAAGGTGGAAGAAGTAGGGGGTATGGTTTCGTCGAGTATTGGGGGCACCGAAGTGCGTTGATGGGGCTGAGATGGTTGAACGGTCATCTGGTTAAGAGACCGAAGGGCGAAGATGCGAAGGGAAAGGATCTTGATGGTGATGGTAGGGACAAGAGGCTGATTGTTGAATTTGCGATCGAGAATGCGCAGGTTGTGCAGAGGCGGGACGAGAGGGAGCGGAGGGATAAGCAGCGTAGGTTCCAGGACAAGGAGGAGGATGGTCAGAATGATGGACATAAGAACGATGGGAGGATTGATGGCAAATACAACATGGGGAAGAGAGAAGCGAAAGATGGACATAAGAACGACGGGAGGATTGACGGCAAATACAACAAGAGGAAGCGAGAAGCGAAAGATGAAGGTGAGAGGTTCAATGGTAAAGCTAAGAAGCAGCAGAAGACTGGGCCCGCAAAAGTAGAGAGTGCTCCGCAGCAAGAGCATGACCAAGATGCGAAGAACAAGGTTGCGGCTAGGAATAGAATCATCGCACAGAAGAGACAAAAGAGGAGAACGAGGAAGGGGAGGGCATAAACTTGCCAAGAAGATATGAGTATCGAGACCGGTACGCCCGGTCTAGAAGACGCATGGGCAATCGGTAAGAGGAAGTGGCCATACATCTTATCTATCTACCACATCTTTGAGCCGGACTCGCCTGATTCCTCTGGCATACCTCTCTTCAAATCATCGTTGCCGTCCCTGGCATTGCCTTCACTCAATCAAAGATAGCCTGTCATGCGCTTTCAAGTGCCTGCATCCTGCGATGTCATGTTCTACTACTTAGTGTTCATCGTAGCATCACATGCACCTAGCGATCCATGTTGTTTGCTCCCTCAACCTTACCCACGATGTTGTATCTTTTGCTGAAGAACTTGAACCAGTCGTTCAGCACGGTCTTTTTCTCTTCGTCCAGATCGGACCATTCGGGGACGCATTCCTCCTTTTTCAGCGACGAGGAGGCTAGGGCTCGAGAGGGGTCTTTGCCCGCGAAGACTGGAGAACAGAAGCGTTAGTGGTTGAGTTAGCGAAGAGCAGCGGAATATCGTGTCTTGCTATATGGTAGGGCACCGGAATATACAAAAGCATTTGGAGGAGTATTGGAATGTAGCTGAGGGCGGATGTCCATACCACTATAGCTCCCGCCTGGCTGATACGCCTTGTTCCTGCTCACATCAAAGACGACACCCTTGATCGCAACGTAGGTTGGCTTGTCTGGATTGGTACCGTCGGCTGCCGCAAGTTCTTCCTGGCTTATCACATTATCCAAGTTTGGTTTGTCGAGCTGGACTGCCTGTTTCGGCGCAAACTGTTTGTCCATTGGATTTTCGTTGTGTTGCATGGGAGAAGTTAGAGGGTCGGCGGTTGGGTTGTTGACTGGGTCCATTCTGCTTCACAGTCTTGTGTGTTGCGTGAGTTGTCGTGTCTTTCTGGTTACGGTTGCAATGATGTGGGTGCAGCAGCGAGGTCAACAATCTGTTTCCACACGAATGGCCAAGTAGGGGCTACGATTCAGGCTATGACTTGTGGAACGTGTGTGATTACTCATGATACTTTAGGTCTTGCGACACTGCCGCATGGCTAAGCGTCTTGACGACACAAAGGTCGAGGTCTGTCTGGGTTGCACATGGCCAATGGTGGGGTTAGTGGGCGGGCATGACCTACCTTCGGAGCTATTCCTCCAATGATGGACGTGATAATCAAGCAAGCGCAGAGGATCCCATGTCGCTGAGCTGATCAAAGAACGGGTGTGGAAAAAGGGAAAGCTTCTTCAGCAACTTAGCCTGAGGTACATTACATTATTTACATGCCGGCAAGGGCCTTCCTAAGCAAGGCATGGCATTGCAGCTTCTTTCCGGCCGTGCATGGTGCTCAGATCACGTCAGGCAGCTACGAAGATAGGGGAGCTACTGGTAAGCTAGGTCACTTGATGCTCAACCCGGTAGGCACATGATCTTCACCGGACTCCTATTCCCGTAGGAATGCGACCAATTAATGGATGACCCTGTGTGACAAGGCGCGCAGCTTGACATCTGACATTTGACACTGCCTCTCTCCTCACTTACTTGCCCTACACATGTAAGAGCGCGTTATTGCAAGCTCAATTTTGATAAAACCACAATACAGGACGCGCTACTTCACCATCCGCTAAGCTTCGACGAGATCACCATACGACAATCAAGACCACATCTCCGGAACCTCGTACGACTGAGCAAAGATGGATACAAGCCTAGGAGATATCATCCACAACCTCCTTCCGAGAGTCGAGGCCTGGGAACAAGATGCCCTCGAGCAGATCAAGCTATCTGTCTACAACGGCATGCAGCTGTTTACCGTCTTCATGACCGCCTTCTTCTTCCTCTTCTTGTACTACTGTGCTTTCGGCTTTGTCGTTGGGTCACTTGCCGAATCGAACATGGAAGAGTCGGTCACCAAGGTCAACAAGATGCCTGCGACTGAGACAAATGGAGAGAACAAGACAGTGAAAAGCGAAGAGCCTGGGCAGAAAGTCAAGCTGGAAGTCGATCACGCGGAAGAGAAGAATGGGTGAAAGAGTCGTTTTGAGGCTGGTCTTTGCGAGCAGGGAGCGACGGAGGCGTTATATGTGGTGAGGCACTCTCAACTGAGGCTCGGCCACGACCCGGCTGATCGTGCGGCATGAACACTCCACTCCATACCAGACCAGCTGTCGCAGGAAGGTCGGAATCTTGAATACTGGAGCTGGTCATTCTTTTCTCCCTTTTTGAGGGCGTCGCCCGGGTGCTGAGTCTTTTAATGACATCTTTGCAGCCGCTGGGCAAATGTATACTTGTTCGTCTCTTAGAGCATGCGTCGATGATTTAGAAGCGCGTGAGATTATTACTTGGGCGCGAAGCTCGCTGAGACGCGTCACCATAAGCTTTCGACCCGCCCAAACTGGCCTGTCACACAGCATAATTGTACTAAATCGGTCTACTGTACCTCCGACAACGCTTCACCGGCACGAAAGGTCGTTTCAACAGCCGGCTGTATGAGTGACTAATGCTATCACAGGAGTAGTCTTCGTGGCTCGATAGAGGCTCTAAGAACAAAAACATCGACAGGAGATCGGTAGTCTAACTAATCGCGGAATACGTCCCTTGAAATTCACACCACATGGGGAGGTTTAGGGACACCAGCGATCATTGCAGGCCTGACGGCCCAGACTGAGAACATCGTCCAGCGACGAGCAGGCAAGAATCTACAAAAGCAACTATCTGGGTTGGACACTGCCGAGCACCGCGACTGTGACCTTGGGCTGAGCCTGAACAACCCCCATGGGCGCCTGTATGTTTACAGGGATGTTTAGTGGCGCGTTTCAGCCGCTCGATGTGCCAGTGATTGTGGCCTTTTCGATTTGACTAGTACGCCAAAGTCTCAAGGCTGTTTTACTTTTTCCGTCCCTATGTCTGCCATAGCAGTCCCAGAAATAGCAGGGCGAATTGAGACAGATTCGCCCTACGCACCTCACACGACCACGACTTGTTCAGAATACAGCATATAGATGGTGAAGGGCTGGACAAGGTAGACTGATGTTGAATCCTCTGTACTCGACCTACCTAGGTGTTTAATATTGTCGATAGCCTTAACACCTCCGCGCAACCGAGCGCACATGGCAGATCGCTCACTGCGTTATCACGACCTCGACACAGAAACAAGCTTTCAGTCTGCTCTGCAAGAAATATCCCACCATGGTGCTAATAATTTCTTCGTTCGCTGCGATGCTGCCAGTGTTGTATGCGCCACAGACCTGACAGTCGATCAGATACAAGAGTCGGTGCGGGTGCAAAGCTCGGCGAGAGGCTTACCGTGCCGCTGGCTGAATGCATGGTCGTCCAACCCCGATGAGCGCGCGGCCATTCGAGCTGTGCTCGCTTCGTACGGCATATCGCCTAGGTTGACACATCTATTGAGTCCAGTGGCACGTCCTCGGCAAGTCAGCGCGAAGACCTCCAGCTCCAGCACGTATAGCAAGCAAACGACTACCAGTAAGGCTGTAGGACTCTCAACCAGCTCAAGCCTTGGCGATGAAGAGCACGCCGAAGACGGCAGCCAGAAGCGCACTACATTTCAGAATTCCAATGCAGCTCTGAGCATGACCAACGTCCCGGAAGATCTCTGGCATTTCTGTTCAATTGACTGGGGTCGTCGCTACGTATGTATCAGCTACAATGCATTATTCACAAGTACCTGCGCTCCAAGCAGCGTGTCCTCGCGTCGGCCTGATGCAATCAGAGTCTGGTCAGCAATCATTCTCTGTGACGATGGCACCGTAGTGTCTGTGAGTGAAACACCCCAAGGCCTACCTCCCGAAGGAGTCAAGATCATCCGCAAGAACCAAATCAATGTCTTGAAGAACCTCTCTCATCAATATGATCCGACGCAAGCAGAGCGAAGCATGTTCCAGGTCGATCTGCGGCCGAGCAGGCCGACGGCGGCAGAGGCCACCCCAGAAACCTTTGATTGCTTTGAATTGGCAAGTCGACTCTTCTACTACATCTTCGATGACTGGCGAGCTACATACGAGCTCGTATCAGGGCGGCAGCATCCCTATCGTCAGAAGCTAGATGACTTTCGAGCTAGAATGACACACGCACCTGCTGTGAACGATGTCGAGGAATTGCATCTAATCGGACAGCAACTTCTGACGCTACAGAGGGTATATCAAGGCTACGAGAAGATTTTAGAACGATTATTGCGTCGGGAGCAACAATCAGCGACGTTGTTATGGCGCACAGCTCATCGCAAAGCGTCCAGTCCAACGCTTTTGACACAGCAGTGGTCGAATGGACCAGACGCTCCTGCATGGGTCACGGAGGCGGACGGTGACCACAAGACTATCAAGCTACCCCTTGGAACTGTTGCGCGCTTCGAGAGGCTTTTAGACCGGATCCATCTGTACGCCCTGGCCGAGATTGAAGGATGTCTGGCTGAGAAGGAATCTCTAGTACTGATGGTATGTGTGACCATTCCCCACTGCAACGCTTTGCTGACAGTGTCTATTCAGACATTCAACCTGGTCAACCTCAAGAATGCTACCAGTATTGAGCGCCTCACTCGCACGACCATCTTGCTTGCGAAGGTCACGATCTTGTTCTTGCCCGTCAGCCTGATGACCGGCTACTTCGGTGTGTCGCTCGAGGCAGTCTCTCGGCTCTACTCTGTGAAGACATACTGGGCGTCGTTCGCGATAGTGGGCGCACTTACTACATTGCTGTTGTTGTCCCTAGACCTTGCGAATAGTAAAGTCAGTGGCAAACTCGACTACCAGAGCTTGACGACAAAGTTGCTGCGAAGAGTGAAGAGGAAAGGCAGTGAGCTTCACGAGAAGACAGGGAAGAAGGCGTAGGTGTCAGCATTGCCTGCATCAATAATGGTTATTGGGGATCATGGCGCCTTGGGTTTCGTGGACGGTATATTGTAACCGGAACAATGGCTATCAAGTGCCAAGCTGTACCTACTTCCGAAGGCTGTCTTACGCCCGAATTGCTGCAAAGCTCCAGGCGGCTAATCTTTTTACATGCCGAGCGTGAAACATTGATTACTGTACTGTATGACTGTGGACTTGGGCGAAAAGCGTACGAATAAAGTCTGACGCTCTGCCACTTGACGCTTCTGTATATGTATGTACATCACGGCTAACTGACCTTCAGGCCCGCTTCACTCTGTACAGGCACTGGCGCTCGGCTCTTGAAGCTAACAACGCCTCGAGCTGCGCACCCCCTGTATTACGGTATGCGTGCAGGTTGCTTGCAGCTGCCTAGCTGCCCCTTTGTGGGTCCCCATTTTCTGGGTACGCGGGCTACGCTGCTCGACTGTCCCAGCTTGCCATATGGTCAATTATAGTATACTTGTGCCAACATCTTGCTGGGTAAAGCGTGCGAGCTCTCGTCACTGAAAGATGTCTCCGAAGCAGTCGATCCTGCATCGTCGATATGGAAATTCTACACCATCAACGGATCCAGATACCTTTGTGGCTATGAAGGCGCTTTTGACGATAATGCTGTTGTTCAGGCAACGTTCACAGCTGCGGGACTTCACAAGGCTGACCGTTCAGTTGCGCTGAATCTCTGCGCACCACCCATGCGCATCCAGACAGAGTCGCTGACGCGGTGCGAAGACCCCAGCGGCGATCGATCGCAGTGTTGCTAGAATCACTCTTGCAATTGACTCATTTGAAAGTGTATATAGCTGCCTGTGACGCTGATGTCTTTTTCAGGATCGTATTTATCCGAGCACAGGAAAGGCGCATACTTCTCACAAAGGTACAGGACGTCGTTGTACAATCTGGCGACAAATCAGTCAGCGGCAGTTCATTAGCAAAAGGGAAGATGCTACTTACAATTTTCTTGAACCACTTCCAGGGTGTCCGGCTGAGTCGACGAGATATGGCCAGATGCTATAGAGTCGATTACGGTCGTCCCATTCGTCTACAGGTTCGGATGGCTCGATGTGATGTTGATACATCCGCATGTAGATCGGTGAGTTGAAATGGTACGCCCAGGAACACCTCCATGTTCCGAATTCCATCTCATTGTGTGCGTAGCTACATCCTGGATCAAAGATGATGATCTCACCAGTCTCCATGTCTGTGCCAACATTGTGCTCCCACAGATCTCCATGGACCAGCGCAGGAGTGATCTCTCTGCCGGCTGATTGAAGCGCACCCAGTAGTTTCGGGATCACGAAGTCAATAAGCTGTTTCATCGCGATTTCAAGCTCAGGCCAGGCACCATTGGATTCATTGTCGTAAGCAATAAGGCTCTTGAGCTGTAGCGTAAAGAGATCGGGCCAGCTCTTCTGCCAAGTGACGACCCGCTCCAACTTGCCAATCGTAGTAGGCACTGGGAACCCAAACATGCCAGTAGGCGAAGTGCCGTTGCGGTGAAAAGTGGCAACCTTCTCTGCGAATATGCTCGGATCTGGAGCAGCTGTAAGATCCATGTCATGGTAGTGACCAAGGAAGAAGTAGTGGTCTTGGTCATCGATAGTGTACGAGCCCCAACCTACGGGTTCTGGTGCGACACCTGGAGCAGCGGCATTCATGGCGGATGCAGAGTAGTATTCACCCTCTGCCAGAGCTCGGCCACCTTTGCCGGTGATGGACTGCTGGGGTTGGTACTGCTTCCATCATCGGTCATTGAGTCGCATACCTTGATGAAATATCTTTTCTCTTCGCCCTCTGGTGATAAAACGGTGATTTTTCCGGTCCTCGTCCAGACGGATATCCCACTTCTTTCGGAAGCGAGCAATGTAGTGCCTTTGGGCATGACTGTAGAAGGTAGCTGTCTTCAGCGGGTGCGAAAGCTGTATATGGCGCCCAGGGACCACTTACCCCCTACGACAGATTTGTGAAGCGGTAAATCGCCATCAATTCCTTCTTCCCACTCATTCTCGTGCGACATCCCGTCAACGGCTTTGGTGATGTTACTTGCAGACCAAACGGCGCAAGAACTGTTGACGCCAATATTGGTGTTGACCGGCGCAATGGGCAGCCTAATGCCCAGGTGGGCAGAGAGAAGGGCGTGGGAAGGGGGATGTGAGTCTAGGTCGGCAGTTTACAGTCATGCTGAGGACCATAAGGAAAGGGAGATAACGTAAGAGAGGGAGAAGGAAGGGAGAGCAGGAAGGGAGAGCAGGGAGGGAGAGCAGGAAGGGAGAGAAGGAAGGGAGAGGAGGAAGGGAGTAGGTGGTGATAGTGAGAAGAGGTTAGGCTAGAAGGTGATGACATTATTAGAAAGTGAGGTAACGTAGCAACAGCGACGATGTAGATGGTAGAATAGTATATAGAGTGTATTAGCATAAGTGCTGTATAAATGAGTGCCACAGAAATCTCTGCTGGCGAAGTACGTTCCGGGGCTTAACAAGGATTTATACCATCATGGACTGGGATTATAAGCTGATGGAAGTTTGCATTTTGGGCGTAACCTCATTGGAAGATAAACTTCCGCCAGTCCATGATTCCACTTCGTGATGGTAGATTAACTTTATGTCGCCGCTCGCGGCCGGCGCCGAGTCGAAGCTTGGGCGGACGTCGAGAGTTGGTAGAGAAGACATTGCATCCTAAATCGGGAACGGAGCGTGCGAGTTGCATGCGGTGCAGTCAGGGCCCTAAGACTTACTGTCACCCATCTCTGACCTCTTCGCCCGGGCATCCCCAGAGTGGAAGCACAACGATGTCACATCTCAAGCAACCGTGGCATTGATAAAGTTTATTTACTTGAGCCCACCTCGTCGCACTTCAAGGCTATTCTTGACCATCTGTACCCCGCCCATTCTCTTTATGCACAAAATTTTGACGCAGGGGCATCGGGTCAACACGTGGAGTGCCAGAAGCAGGTTTCTTGATAACACCCAGTTAGAGTGCTTCATTGATGAATGCGCCGACACTCTTGCGCGAATCTTTTGCTGCTGGTGTTTGCGGAACGGGACATACCACATTGGCGGCCCTGCTAGCCCGTGTCACCTCCTACAAGAGAAGCTGGCGCACGAAAATGAGGCACAAGCCCATGGGCGACTTGGGCAGGCAGAGGTTAACCCTAACCGGTACAAAGAAGTGCGAGCAGCTGATCTGGGACTTTTCGTTTCAGCGGAATCCATGAATGTCACTTAGACGTCGTGGCCACAGCGGCAACTGTTGGGTGCAGCCAGGCTTGCGAATGTCATTGACTCTTCACTTCACCTGGCCGTGTAGCAGAAATTGAGACACCGGTGTGCAGCAGATAGTCGCTTATCACGCCTCTGCCCGCGTTCTCTGTCCTTGTGAGCTCTATCAGCCTGCGAAGACCATTATTCTAGCCTTGGTGCATTGCTCAGATGCAGATGACCGAAACGGTCATTGCCGTGGCTAAAGCGTTGTCGAGGTCGTGTATTTTGTTAATTGTAATATTTCTAAGTTAATTAAGTCGTCGAAAGACACTGCAGTAGTAACCTTAGATGGTAGTACTTCAATTGATTGTAAGCTGTCTAAGAGGGAGAGTCGCTCTGAGACGAGGTTGTGAACGGGTCACCAACTTCGCCATGGCAAGTGACGACTCCACCGCGACTCTCGCGACAACCTACCGGCCTGCAAAGCTCTCCAAGTTGATCCTCGGTCCCTGAAACCCCCTCTTCGCATACACGAACCAGTTGACCAATCCCAGGATCGCGAAAACACCAAGCACAACAACCGCGTAGTTCATCGTGCTGCCAGTGACCGGGGTCGCAACTGGGAAGCAGTAGAAGATACTGATCAGCACCGTGAACGCAATAGTCACACCATTGACGACCCACCCAGCCGCACCCATGTGCCATTTGTTCTCTCCTCTACCTGCGCCGATGACACTGCTATCTCGTCCGCCGAGCATGAGGAAGAACACCGGTATGGCGATGCTTATCTGCATAGCGATCAGACATGTTCCGATAATGGAGTTGAATGCCGTTGTGCTGCCCAGGTAGATACACCCCATGACGAAGACAATCGCCGCATTGAAGAAGAGCGCCCAGACAGGGACACCGAGTCGGTTGTCAATCGTGGCGATTTTGCGTGAGAAGATGAGGCCGTTGTCGCGGGCGAAAGACCATGTAAGCCGGCTGGCTGTCTGCTGCGTCGCGTTGAGCGCGAAGTAGCCCGTTATCAGCAGGAAAATGCTCATTGCTGTAGCGCCGGCACCGGATCGCGTCGCTTGTTCCCAGATTGCGAAGATGGGTAAGGGGCTCGAGACCACGCCCACTGGGTCGGAGATGCAGTAGAACATCGCGATCACGAATGGGAAAGCTGTCACGAACCCAATCACAAGCGTTGCGATGAGTGCCTTCGGAACCGCGGATGCAGCGTTCAATGCGTCCTCTGCCAGATGCACGGCGCCGTCTATGCCGATGTACATAAAATGTGGATTCACCAGGCCCGTGAGAAAGACGACGCCGTTAGGCCAGCCACTGCCTTCGTTCACGAAAGTGGTCCAGACAAATGCTGTTGAAGCTTTCGGTGCTGCGCGTGCTAGACAGGCGATGAAGAAAGTGAAGAAACACGCTAGACTGAAGAACATGCCGATGTCATGGGTCACGGGTGCTTTTCTCAGGACCAGGAGGTTGTAGGCCAGCACCAGTAAGTTGGTCGCTTGGTAAATGAGAAAAGACTGCCATCGTTGCGGTACGTATGTTGGGTGCCAGTACGCTGCCATTCCGAGTGCGACCTGTGGGATGATTACGCACACACTTGCGCTCGTGGCAAGCCAAGCGAAAATGTTGACGATGCCAGTTGTGTACGATGCGCCACGCCGTATGCTTTTGGGTGCAAGCAGGTAAGTCCAATGGTACTGGCCGCCAGCTGTTGGGTAGCGGGCGGCGAGCTCACACATGCTCAGAACGCAACAGCCGACTGTGAAAAAGCTGATGATCACGCCGTAGACGATTGTTACGGGCCCACCGGCGAGGAAGCCGAGGAACATGGTGGCGGCGACGCCGCACCAGCTGTTGCAGACATTGAAGCCAGCCGAGAGAATCTCGAGAGTCTTGAGCGTGCGAGGAGGTGCGTTACTCCCGAAGATGGCTGTAGGGGCTTGTTAGCTGATGGTTCTATACGATTGTTGAAATGGTTTTAAGCCAGCAGGAATGGGAGTAGGAGTAACCCGACGTACTATTGTCATGGTGCAATGATTCATCTGAAAGGTGATCGCGGTCGGCGCCACTGATGCGTGATGCGTTCTTATCCTCCATTTTTTGGTTTCGAGCTCATGCGGGTAGATTGCAAGTCAAGAAAGTCGCAAGATCGAGGGAGCAACCTCAAGAGAGGGTGAGGGTGCTCGGGGGCTTCGAATGATGAAACAGAAGAGGAGCATGGAGCGTCGCGGAGGATTGTGAGTGAAGTTCCTTCTGCATGTGGAACGTGCAGTCAATGTGGAGGACATGGGTGCGTCCTGACCTGGTCTGCCATGCATCCGGGAGCTCCCCCGCTACTGCGATGCTTGCGAGTTGTAAAGCCCCACACACAAAGTTGGCTCCTGTAATACATGTTTCAAGGTATACGGTAGTCACGTAAATCATGAGTAGTAGAAGCGATAGTGAAGTGCTAGGCCAAAAGCGAATAGTGCATGTGCAATTCATAAGATAACCTTAGAAGACACCTCAGAAAAGTGCTAGAGCTATCCAATTTCCCTTCGTGAAGAGGAAGCTCGAGCTACAGGTACGAATAGTTCGCCTACTAAGCTTATCATCCCTTGCTAGAAATTTACTCTGGTCGCATGAGGACCGGGATTTGACAGGGGTTTCCGACCAACGAGTCATGTCGGGTTGATCGAAAGACGGGACCTCTGTGTGTCTGTGGACACACTATGGGTAGTCTAGCAGCGAAGATTTGTATGAGAGGCTCGTCGAATCTGTACGGTAAGATTCTAGCAAGGGATCGTAAAGCTAAACCGGGGATGATCATGCTTCGGACACAACCCGTCTGGGGTTGACATTAGTCCGAACGCCCTGTGGAGATCGGCTGTCGATCGTCCTACGAAGTACGGAATTAGAGCGCATAGTAAAGCTTCTCCCCTTATTCCTAGCAACTGCCGTGGATGCAGGGGAAATCACAATTCTATACAAGGTACAAAAGTACCGAAACATGGCGGCTGAGCAACTGCCGATATCCATCATATTTAGCCAGGCGAGATTCGACGGATCCGTTCGTGCATTAGCTGAACTGGAGGGGCGCATTTTCTGCTTGAGGTGATGGATCCGAGGCTCTTCGACAAGTACGGGTAGACGGCTTGGTTATGCGCGCGCTCGCCAGGCAATGCAGATTCAGGGCACCTGCGTCTCTAGCGGAATAATGGGCTTTATGTTCCTCGCGTAAACTGCGTGCTCTGTTCGTCGCTAAATCTTACAGTAATGTACAGTCGCAACAACGGGCTCCTCGAGCGTAGCCGTGAAAGTGGACCGACAGTCCACTGTGCTGCCATGCTAGTCTTGCGTGCCATGACCATGCACTTCCTGTACATGTACCTCTCTAGTCACCAGAATTCCTTCTTCCGGCTGACTTGCGTCGAAGTCGGGACTCTGCTGTCTCAGATATGTTGTGGACTCGGTGATTGAGCCTGCTCTATCTGTGCTGTCCACCGAGGTACCTCCCTGTCCAACACGGCGGGTCATGTTGCTCTCAGCCTCCTTTGTTAGCGACCTTAGGGCGAATGAACCGCCGGTGGGATGCTTGTTTGCGTTGACAGAGTGCGCTAGCGTGCCCCTGGAGCCGTAGCCGAGGTCGGTTCGGTATGTTGGTCCGCCATGCAGTCTCATGCTGATATCCATGAATCCAGAGTCAAGGCTGCCCAGGAACACTTTCAGACTCGGTATGCATGCTGACATGATCGACAGACATTGCACGACCTGGGCCCAAGTTTGTGGACCCACGGCTTCCCAAGATTTGTCGGCAGAATCGTAGTATGTGACCAACGCAGAGATACGGATAGCGCTGCATATGCAAACGGCAGAGCGGCAGCCGAAAGCACCAATCAAGCTCCATCTGCGGTGAGCTGCCATGTGAAGATTCCACAGCATTGTAATTGGGACGACAATGCAGGCAATATCGGTGAGAATGTCGAACACCATGATCGAATAGTTGAGCGCAGCCGCATTGATAGAACACTGATGAATATCAGTTTTTCGATAATCCCAGGGTCGTGGTAACTGGCATTGAAATGCAAGACTGAGAATTGAGGCCAGAGCCCAGATAGCAAATATTGCCCCCACAGCCTGGCATATCCGACGAATATTGTGATTGGGTGTAAGCCTGGTCAGAAGAAATATTGTCGATATCTTGCTGAGAAGAAGTGTAGCGACAAAGAGGATATTCCCGTAGTAGAAGTTTCTTGCGTAGATTTCATAACTCGCTTCGGAGAGAGAGCCCAGGTGTTGGCCAAGCCCATTTGAAGCTGATCGATGTATAACAGCAGTTTGCGCAACGCCAAACAGCATTGCAACTCCGATCAGCACATCGTCAATGCCTCCTGCCATGACATACGTGTATCTTGTTGCAAGTCGCGTAGAGACACAGACGACAAAGAAACACATCAAGATCCAGCTTGATATCACTACGTATCCGCCATGATTGTCGTCCGTGATGGCGCCATGAGGAGGAGAAAGGTGATAAATAGGCGGAAGTATAGTGTCTGGATTGTCGGTGGACATGTTGCTTCTGCTGCTCGGCTAGCAGGAAGGACGGCCTCCTTGTTCAAGTTGTGCTATGACTTGACTGTTCAGCAGTGATATTCCCGTTGTATATATCGTCAATCCGAAGCAAGTCGCTGATGGCGACGTCCAGCAAATGTGGCTTCAGCTGTATCGGGCTTGAGAAGCATTGGTCGAGGCTCATCACTTTGACATGTGGTCAAGGGGACGTATTGCCTTATCATTTCGACGCATGGTCGACCATGAACTTTCCCTTGGACCTTGCATTACGCTAATGCTGCAAGGAGACGTGGCGCTGTTGATCACCGTTCCCTCTCCCGTAGTTTGACGGTCTGACTGGCGTGGCATTCTGCGCGATCCAGCCAATTGATATGCAGCCACGCGTGCCGATAATGATACTCGATCGGTAGGACCCACCTCCTGCCGGCCATCAACCCGTTTCAAGAATGTCAAATACCTTTGATAGCGTGATGCACGACCTGGATCAAGCTCTACTGTAGGGCCGAAGGACGCCACAAATATACTCTATGGCAATCGCAGCGAGTACTGTCCTCCACCCACACCTTACCACAGATGGCAGGAACAGGGGTACATTGTCGGTTTTTGGAGCGACTCTCAGCACAAAGGACACTGAGCATAGGTAGTACTCGTGAGGGCCTGCCAACCTTCACACTTTGCGACCTTCGCGACAGCATCATTGCAAGCTTCTGTACACAAAGATGGGTCATGCCCCAATAGAAGCACGAGTACGTTCAGCTGAGCGCTCTGGTCGGCGCGATGACGCCGCTTTGCATAGGCAAGGCAAGCGACCGCAGTTGAAGGTGAGTTGGCAGCACACTGTTAAGCAAAGGAGCTACGCTGACGTCTGCCTCAGCGCAATTTCGGATTCATGTCGATGGTTGGGTTCTCAACAACCCTGATGGCAACATGGGAGCCTCTGGCAGCATTGCTTCAAGGCGGGCTCGTCAACGGCGGCCCAGCCTCGTTGGTCTATAATTTCCTCATCTGCCTGTGCGGCACGCTTGCAACTGCAATGTCTCTAGGAGAACTCGCTTCGATGGCACCTACCTCGGCGGGGCAGTATCACTGGGTCAGTATACTCGCTCCAGCGAAATGGTCAATAAAGGCCTCATGGCTGACGGGCTGGATCTCCGTTCTGGCCTGGATTGCGGCCACTGCGACTCCAGCGTTCCTCGGAGCCACTCTATTGCAAGGACTCCTCGTCCTCAACAACCCAAACTACGTCTTCGAACGTTGGCATGGAACGCTGCTATATTTTGCAGTCATCTTCATTGCCGTGTTCGTGAACGTATACCTGATAAAGTTTCTGCCATACCTGGAGACGATCATTCTCGTCTTGCACATTGGACTCTTCTTCGCGATTATTATACCGCTGGTATATCTCGCGCCTCAACACTCAGCGGAATTTGTGTTCACGGATCTCGAGAACCTGGGAGGTTGGCCGTCGGATGGCATGGCGTGGTGTGTCGGTCTTCTGACATGTGCCTTTCCCTTTACTGGTTATGATGGAGCATGCCACATGTCGGAAGAGATCGAGGATGCCGAATACGTGGTGCCAAGAGCCTTGGTGACTTCCGTTGTCCTCAATGGGGCCTTGGGTTTCGGGTTCCTGATCGCCCTGCTGTTTAGCATGGGAGACCTTGAAACTGCTCTTTCGACGCCCACGGGCTATCCGATTATCGAGATCTTTTATCAAGCCACAGCTTCAAAGCGGGCCACCAACGCAATGATTGCCGGATTAATTTGTTCCGCCGTTTGTGCAGTGTTGGGCTTGATGGCTTCCGCCAGCCGCACAACATGGGCCTTTGCTCGGGACAATGGTCTGCCGTACAGCAAAACGCTAAGTTATGTCGATCCAAGGAGGGCGATACCGTTCAACGCTATTGCTGCCACGACTATCCCGTTGTTGCTCCTCGGCCTGATCAACATCGGCTCGACCACGGCCTTCTATGCCATCGCCGGTATAGCAACGGTGGCGCTGTATTTCACATATATGGCGCCGATTGCATTGCTTATCTTGAAGCGCACTCGCGGAGAACCCGTGGCTCTAGGACCTTGGCGCTTGGGGAGATGGGGTCTACCAATAAACGTTTTCAGCTTATGTTATTCGATCTTCGTCTCGATATTTCTGTTCTTCCCATCGTTCCTCCCGGTCACAGCACAGAACTTTAATTGGACGGTGGCAGTCTTCTTCGGCTCAGTGCTGATAAGCGTCATCAGCTGGTTCTGGTACGGCAAATCTGCCTACCATGGTCCGGTGAAGGAGGTGTATGACTAGAGTTCATGAGCCAGACAGTAGCTAGAATGTACAATAGAGATAGAGGTCAGTGGTCCATGAAAACAGGACTCCAAACGTTCGCGGAACTGTAGACATGTCTTGAATGCACGGCATGGACCTTTGCGGACCGCGTGCTATATTCAGTCAAATTGGTTGCCCGGTACCCTTTATAGTTCGAGTCGTAGCCAAATCGCCGTGTTGCCACACGATGGGACGATAGCTGCCGAGCTTGAGGGAAGAGACTGAGACTGAAAAGATGCTCGATTTAGGAGCAGGTTAGGTACGCGAGTCATGAGAAGGTGCAAGATTGTCACGTGCGAATGTTATTTTGCCTTCCAGGGGGTATGACTTGAGGCGCGTCATTATTGAACTCAGCTGGAGGTGCAGGACCCCATTCATGTTCGCGGAGACTGTATAAGACGACAGGGTGATAATCATTTGTAAGTGTCATGTAGCCATACATAAGGTCTCACCGAGAAGTCAACTCAAATGTTTGGGATATTCTGGCTTTGCCATACGAAGTGGTCAGACATTCGCCTAGTCCCGTTCTTCCTGCCTTATGCGAAGGACAATCAAGCTATACGACTATATACACATGCAACCTTTAATATGACAACCGAGACTGTTCTAGCCCTTGCATCCGCTGCGATCGTGTTTCTGCGGCACGCTTTCAACCAATCTTGAAACAATACTGTTCCTGCGTCTTCTTGCTAACATACAAACTAACATACAAACATACAGATCATAAATCAGATGCATGCCACCTTAACCTTCCGAATGCTGAAGCAAAGTCGTGTGGCTCTTCAAAAGACCCCAGATGTCACCCGTGCTTCTTACTTCTGTGAGTTGCCTTCTGCACAATCCCAACAACGACCGCAGCGCCGAGCACGACAATCATGCCCATGCCCAAGCAAAGACTCAAGATCTCGATAGTCGCAAGCTTCTCCCTTCTCATATACACAAGCACTAAACTCACAATAGTACACGCCAAGGCCACGACAACGCCAACAGTGGCACCCACATCAACCTCAAGCACCTCTTTCTTGCGTCCAGTGTTGAGCAAAATCGCGGACATAAGCAGGAAAATGTAGCTGAGCACCAGGAGACCACTATACAATCGAAACAGGGTTCGCTCGAAGGCGCGTTGACGGCGAGATAGGCGCATTCTATATCGCTCTGCTGGGCGTAGGTGGCCCTGCAGTCCCTTGTGTCGAGGCCGACCGGTACTGAGCTGATCCGTATCTGATTCGGACGACATGTCGTCTTGACTGTGGACACTGCCGTTGAGAAGTGGTGTCCGCTCATGAGGCTTGATGGCCCGTCTGTTCCTAGACTGGACCCAGGTGAATGGAGTCGCCAATAGAGAGCCAACCTGTCGCAATGTTGCCATTCCCGGGGCTTCTTGGTTTGGATCGACGTAGATGGTGTATGTTTCCTGCTGGTTGAACTCCGAGTCTGGATCGTCGTACTCATTGTAGTACCTTCGTCTGCTAGGGCTCTCAGCCACAATTCTAGCCCGCTTTTTCTTCTGAAGCACAGGCTTCCCCTCCGGTTGATGTAGAGGCATGTCCCTTGCCGATGCAACGTAGCTTGTTTCTGAACCAGCTGTGGAATGCACTAGCGGTGTAGAGAAGACACTATCCATTGGACCATCAGTTGATGAAGGCGCCGAGGTCAGGCCATCAAAGGCGTCTTTCCGCCTCGAGGGGCGTGTGTGCACCGGTACTTTCCGAATGTCCTTCTCCAGCAGCGTCGTCCATGAGGGTTTGTCCAAAGAAGAAACTTGGCTGTGAATGGCAGCGCTCTCCAAAGTGAAGTTTGTCACTCTCTCAGCTAGATGCGTGTTGTCGAATGCTCGGACCACTTCTGGCTTCCTGCCAAACTCCCATCGAATCTCGAGAACAGCATGAGGGAAGCCATGCTTCTGATATTGAGACGTATCAGGAACTGTAATATTGTCTTTATTGAATGGTCCAAATGTAATATTGTCGTCGAATGTGGCGAATGTTCCAACCTCTGCGGAGTTTGTCAGACCAGCATACCTCGAACGGTCAGAATCGAGTTGTGCCAGAGGCTTGACATCCCGATGCTGCGACAAGAAGTCTTTCACAGCACATGTGTTAGCAGCACTGGCAGACCTGTCCTTCGGAGCGGGAGCACTTCGATCCAGAGCCGAGCTGAGATCTTTCCGTTTAATGCTTATGGTAGAGTTGCCATCAGATCGCGGTGACAAATCAGACATGGTAACGAGCGCTTCTTTCGTGGTAGACCATCGTGCAGTCACGGCAGACTTCGAAGGAGTATGTGTTGTTGAGTCCTGGATAAACCTGTATGCATTGTCGAGATAGCAGGTATGTACCTGATCACTGTCCTTCAATGAAAGCATGGCAGGACTTAGAGAGTCGGTAGAATTTTCTCTAGACAAGGCGAAGCGGAGACCAAGATCCCGCATATAGCGAAGAAGTAGCACCCGGGCCTCTTCAAGGTTGTCCTTGTGTATCCAATACGTCGCGATTCCAGCAGCTTCTCCAAAGGGAATCGAAGCCATTGCAGCGTCGAAATGTAGCGGACCAGATTGGGCTGCTTTGAAAATTTGGCTGACAGGTGATTCAAGCTTGGGTGATGGTTTCCGGTGATCTTGGTCTTGCATGGTGGAGCGCATGAGACTGGCTTCAAGTTCTTGTATTGTGGCAGTATGGGCAGAAAGGTGTTGCATCTGGTCAGTCAGATTAAGATCGAGCTGCCTGTCGGAAAAGACTTCGGTCTCTAATCTGACACGTAGGGCATCTGAGTTTGTCCATTTGCGATATTTTTTCAGTATCTTACGAAAAGCAGTCTTTTGCGTAGCAGCAAATCTTGACAGGGCTTGTATGTCTTCGCCTATATTCTCAGCCTCGTGGACGAGCCGCTGATATTTCCTGGCCTGCAGGGACGGTCGGCCGGAGTACAGGTTCGCAGAACGCTTAGTCGACCTCACAGACTTGTCAAGATGTGCTAGACGCCGCTCAATCTCGCCATGTTTGCTCCGCAAGAACAAGGCAATGTGTTCATACTGCTCTTTCAATATGCCATAGAGCTCGTCTTCGAGAAGCGACCAGCGGTGTTCAGATTGGCCGGGTATAGGTACAGGGGCAGGGGCACCGTTGGTCGTTCGTTGCTTGATTAGATGCTTGAGCTCGTTATAATTGAGGTTGTAAGCGGCCCATTTCGGAACTGATCGTTGATAGAGTGTTTCACCGAACTTCATGTCAGCGTCAGGCTTCAAGCGCGTGGAACACCCGGGCCGACGTGTTTGACTCAGTAAAGTGAGAGGAGCGTCAGTATGTGGTCCGCGGATGAATGCACTGCGAGTGGTGAAATGGTTGGGGGATTCGAGGATATGGAATAGCCAGTCGAACTTGCGTACGACACATCTAGAGGTGAGAAAAGAATCTTCATCTACGATTCCAGGTTGCAAAACGCGGCGATGTGGTTACCAAGTATGATATTGCTAAGTCCTTGGTGTAAGAAGAATACCGATAAACCAGACGGGATCCGTCCAGACAATTGAAGTTCCAACTGCCATTGGGTGGGCCTTACGTTAGTGTGGCCGACTTCGAAGCGTAACGGTGCTGTGGAGTGACGTGCCTTTGCAGGACAAGAACGATGCGGTGGACCTCCGCACTGGCGAATCTTGGCCCCCGCAAGCCACACTGCTCGCCACAATTTCACCTCTCTGCAGATTGTTGTAAAGATCCCCTACCTATGCGAGGCATTGAGGCAGTTGCGCATCAGTAATCGCAGATGTCTTACCCCAAAGCTGAATAAACGGTTTGATTAGATGCGAGCACAAGGCACTACGGTAGTCTGAACGCTGGCAAGTATCTGTTGTCGAACAGAACTCTATCCAACAGTCTTTCTCACTAGCATTGGGAACTAGACCTGTACAGTGTTCTCGGGAAATTGCAAGACCAAACGTGTCATTCATGCTGGTCTATCAACACCTGTTTCTGGCAACAGGTCGTGCGAGCAAGTTTTGGAACTACAATACCACCAAACGTTCACTTGAAGCGCTTTGAGCCTTGCCTTGTTGTTGGTCACATCATGGTGCAGGTGTCAGCCGCACTCCTTCGTGCGCCCCTTGGAAGAACAAGAAGGTAGCAAATAGATGTCGACGTGTCCCACATAAAGTCCTTTCTTTACACTGCCATGCTGCCAATTGATACGAATTCTTGCACCAGGTGTACAAGCTGTATCCCAAGCGCAGATGGGGGTGTCTTCCAGCATCCACATGGAATGCCGATACAGTAGCTTCCACGCGTGCCCATGCCCCGGGCCCGCTGGCCATACGAGCTCTGTGCCACTATCAGAAGTACCCTAAATACTAGCTTACTCCACCATAGTGTGCCCTCCAAAAATTTGTTAGCGAACTTTTATTACATGTGAACACGGCACAGCCAACAGCTGGAGTGCGACTACCCGAATGACTAAATGCAGATTATGAACGGCAGATCGAGGACATCAACCGAGCACTTGCAAAACCCAACACAATGGCAGCGGTCATGCCCATGGTGAATGGTACGAGCCAGCACCAGCCTCTCGCTGAGCTGAGCTCTTCCCTTCGACATGCGCCGCATCAATTCCTGCAGCCCACACTTAGCCACCAACAATCCGCACTGGCTGCCGCAAAAGCCATCCTTGACCCGCTAGCAAACGACGTTGCACAGGCTCAGATAGCAAGGAGAAACGAGAACAGGCGCAAGCGGAAGAGAGGATCCGACGAGGTGGAGGATCCCGTACTGCAGCTACGCCAGATATACACCAAAGGTCTTGATGTGAAGCAGGTCTGGGAACAGGCAAGAAGAGTATTGAATGCCGCCTACGATGAGGTCGAGCGAGGAATAGAAGATTACCTGCAAACACAAGCCCTCACGCAAGACCCCTCCGACGGCGCCGGTATTGACGAAGCTTTGGAGGATGAGGACCTCGATGAGGACGAAGAGATGCTAGTTGAAGACGAGGACAGCATCGACGGTGACGATCTGGAGGAAGTGCCTGATGATTTGGAGCCCGAGGAAGACATCGAAGCCGATTCAATTGTCGTGTCTGAGAATGATGACTATAGCGAGGATGCCCAGCAGGCTATCTACAAGCCAGATCCCAACAACCTCAACGACGGTTTCTTTTCCATAGACGACTTCAACAAGCAATCACAGTTCCTCGAGCAAATGGACGCAAATGGTGACGATGACAACCCCACCGACGAGGATGAGATCGAATGGGACGCTGACCCCTTAGCACAACCGATCACCACTGCCAAATCCAATCAACGGTCATCGAAAGGCAAAACCGAAGACGTCGGAAACCAAGAGTCGGAAAGCGAAGAAGACGGGCCAACGTTCGGCAACGCCGACCTCAACGCAGATATTTCTGACGAGGACATGAACGATATTGATGGCGGCGAGCTGAACGGCATCATGCCCGGACTAGCCAACACAAATGAAGTCCGCTACGCCGACTTCTTTGAGCCACCCCCGAAAAAGCCGTCCAAGTCGAAGCGAACCCGCGCTCTGCCAAAGACCCAGCCGCCTACACAGCTCGTACAGGCCGATGTCGAGAACGATGAAAATGCCGATGTGGAAAGGGCAATAGCAGACGTGAGGAGAGATCTTCTGGATTCTGAAGAGGAGGACGAAGCGGAAGAAGACGACGAAAATGAAGATGACCTGTCTGATGACGATAACTCAGCTGCTCTACCCCGACCGTCAGGCTCCAAGATACGAGCCAAAAACCTGTCGACGCACGAGAAGCAACAAATTCAAATAGCAGACGAAATCCGTCGTCTAGAATCCCTCAACGTCTCAAAGAAGCCATGGACTCTATCAGGAGAAGCTTCCGCCAGTGCGCGACCAATGAACAGCTTGATCGAAGAAGACCTCGACTTCGAGCGCACCGGCAAGCCAGTCCCCGTCATCACCGCAGAAGTCAGCAACGACATCGAAGCCCTCATCAAGCACCGCATTCTCGCTCGGGACTTCGACGAAGTGGTCCGCCGCATGCCCACTGCAACAGACTCTGCAGCGGACGCACGTCGTGGCAGAGCAGATACCGTAGTTGACGACACCAAACCCACAGCCGGGCTAGGAGAACTCTACGAGTCAGAATACCAGCGCAACGCTGACCCTAGTTCCTACGTAGATAGACGGTCAGCCGCTACAAAGAAGCAGCATGATGAGATCGACAAATTGTGGAAAGAGGTCCGTGACCAGCTCGATGTGCTCGGAAACCTGCACATGAAACCCAAGCGGGCCGAGGTCGAGATCAAGACGGTTGAGGACAAGCCGAGGATCGCGATGGAAGATGCACGCCCTGCTGTATCTGGTGTTGACGCAGATGGCGCCATGCTAGCACCACAAGAAATCTACAAGCCTGGTACTGACTCACGCGCCGAGAGCGGAGAAGTACTCAGTGCAAAGACAGGCGCGAGCCGCAGCAAAGAGGAGATGACGAGGGAAGAAAAGACGAGAAAGAGGCGACGAGAGAAAGAACGGCAGAAGAAAGCCAGTGCAGGCAACCCCGTTCCGGGGCGTTCCGACGTTGGCAAGAAGACCCGGAAGGCCGAGCAGGAGGGCATCCTGAAGGACCTAGAGAAAGGCGGTGTCAGAGTCATTGGCAAGGGCGGTGAGAAGCAGGATTTGTCCGCCAAGAAGAGAAAGGGTGGGGATCCCGATGTTGCCAGGTCAGCTACCAGTGGAGGTGCTCTGAAGTTGTGAGTGCCGGATCCATGGGCTCGCCCATTGTCTACTATGGTATACGGTCGCAGTACCCTCCAATACATTTCTTGTCGTAGCGATCAGAACACCGTCTCTATCTCTGCATTCCGAAGTATGTTCTCGCCTGGATCGTACTTACAAACAACAGGCGATGCTGCCTCTAACCAGAAAACCAAGGTCGTGCAAGCATTAACCACTGCGCCCAACCCAACTGTTGACAACACCTGCGAACTCGAATTCGGTCCTCGACGATGAATCGGTGTGTACGCCCACTCAAGTGTGCTAAAGGACGAGGAGCTTGTGGTTGTTGAGCGACAACTGAGAGGCGTTCCCCGCTGCCGAGCTAGAATATTGCAGTCACGGCTCCGTGGCGGCATGCGACCTCAGGTTTTTTCGCTGGGAAAATGGTCACGGCTCTAAGGAAGAGAGCGCAAGTCGGGAAACATGTGCGCCTGTACTTCTTGTCGACGGGGACCTCAAGTATCCCATATTGCCTCCGGCACACACGTAGATTAGATTAGTCTTCTCTCATTCATGAACGAGGGCAAAGTAGCAGGAGGTGCTGGGATGTCGGTAGACATCATAGAATAAATGAAATGAAGCCATCGTACAAGCTTCCATGACTGTTTCTGTTCCTCTGGGCCATTCTCTTCCTCCAACAGCTAGCTGACCAGAGAAGCGGCGGTGAGAGCCCTGACCAAGCTCGTCGCCTGCCAGCCCTCGGCTCCCCAACCTCCATCTCACTTTGGACATTGCCGGCTCAGGCCCTGCTTCCACACGACCACGACCACAGTCGGCGCGGAGGGATTGGCGTAGAGGATTCAACTCTACCTCGCTCGGACGGTACGTACGACGTATCACAATCTTTAACGCGAATCAGCCCCGGCCGATGAGTTGACAAGGCCATGAAGCAATGCGTCATCGCTATGCTGAGTCGAGCCTAGTCAAGATATCTCAAGCGAATGCGTTTTTGTGCCGCTCAAAGGTGCGCTCTAGTCTTGCGACTCGGAAACGCCAAATGCTTGTCTGTTGCTGCTTTCTCGTTTACCTTTTCTGGTTCTGGTAAGCTGACGAAGCCACAAGCAATACCACTGCTGTCGCCTGGATATTTTGCTTGCTTGATGACGCCGCCACTAATCCATCGTCCGTGTTCGTCTTTGCGAAGGCGGGAGAGGCTGGACAGCACTTTGGTGTATGAGCCGAAGAAGGGGTGGGACCGTACATCAAGCTCTTGTGATCCGCTCACAGAGGCTGTATTGGTTGATGGCTCGGATCCCACTTCAGTGTGAACTGGAGATTGGGGCTGAGGATAAGGATGAGTCAACCCATGGCCCAAGGTGGCGCAAAGGATGCCACCAACTTCGATCGTATGTGCATCAACGTGTTCACCCGCATCGAGTAGGATCGAGTATACAGCACCTGACTTCATGGTCCTCGTTCGAATTGCTACATCCTTCGGGAATACCCACCTCGCGGTAGAAGCATCATAGATTGGATGGTAAGGCGTGATCCATAGTCCAGACCCGTCCTCACCATTTCCATTAGGGTCTTTACTGACGTTGCAAAGATCCTGGAAATGGGAGCGCGCAGAGTCAATTCGTGTCTTGAGCACTCCCTTGATGACGCGCTCACCTTGTGGCGTCGATATCCTGTCACCGACCCTCAGTTCCTCGACTTTTCGGGTCGAGACGCCATCACCCATTCTGACTTGACAGTGCCCAGCGAAGCAAGGATTACTGCAGCTGTTATACCGACTCATCCTTACTGGCGTGCGCATGACTGTCGTGCGCGTGCGGCCCACCTCACGAGGCTTCGACGATCCTTTAGGTGCCGGCAGTTTGTCGAACGCATCATCAAGTTCATCGCGCATCTTGATGAAGAGAGGAGAGTTGATTCCATAGCGAAGAGGGCCAGGATCTTTGAATGTCAGGCAGGTCTGCCGCATGTGAGCGTGGAGTATGGATGGGATATAGTGCATACCCCAACGTTGGTAGTAGGATGGTTTTTGGACACCGTAGGTGTAGGCCCGGGACATGCTGCCGTGAGAACTAGGTGATGGTGATGGTCTGTCGAGCTGTATTGCTAGAGCAATCTGGCCAGAGCCGTGAGGGTTGGTTGGATCAGGAGACTGCAGGTCTGCTAACAGCGCGTTAAGGTCTGTAGTACTCGCTCCCTGGTTCGTCGCTGAGGCTAGTCGAGATTGAATGCCCTCAACAAGAGCGTCGATGGCGTGACATTGTGAGCGCAGCGAGCTTACGGGTAGAGAGACATGCTCGTTGTTCTGGTTCTTGGTTGATAGACTTGCGAGGTAGGCGCAGATCTCATGACGGGAGATATGGTAGTCGATGGCTGTCGTTGTTATGGTCCGCTTGTCATAGAAGTGACATGTCGTTGTAGCCATCTTCTTCGCTTGGTTGGCGACGCTACAGCGGACTATGGCCTTCATGCTGTCCTCTTGAGAGGCACCATTCAGCTTGACTATGATGTCCCGCGGCTGCCCGTACCTAACATTGCCCAAATGGAGGACTCTTGTGTCTATGATTTGTGGTTCTGTGTCGAACTCAAGCCATGCAGGCGGGGCAATCTTGACCTTCGCATTTGAGCACGACAAAACAACTTCTGTACTGGTCGCGAAAGTCGTGAAAAGGTTGGCGACAGCATGAACAAATACAGTGCCAATCATGCCAGCATCAGGGATAAATGCATAATGTCCTCTACCAACTTCTGCAATGGATCTCAGAAGAGCAGAACGCAAATGGTATCCGAAGCCAAAGCATGATATAGAAGGCGCATCGCCTTTGTCCTTTCGCATCTTCTGCATCATTGGATGGAGCTTTCTGACATAGCCCTGCGAGGGGCACATGTGGTTGGGCACGCCGTCCGTAAGCACGAACATTTCTTGTACATTGCCAACTCTGTCGTGGTTCTCAAAAACATTGAGACCTTCTCTTATGCCAGACCAGAGATTAGTGCTGCCTTCGACTGTCAGATCTTCGATTCGCCGCCATGTTTTGTCTTTGCAGGGCTGTGTCATTGGGATCAGCCCTTGAACTAATGTTGCGTTGTTCGAAAACGTGACGACTGCCAGCCGGTCACCTTCGTTCAGGTTCTCAAGGATCGTTCTGGCGGCATGTTTGACGAGGTCCAGTATACTGAGGCCAGATGACTCCTTCTGATGACTCGCAGCTTGATCCGGGAGTTCTGCATCGGCAATCATGCTTCCGGAAACGTCAATGACGAGGACGATATCGCAAGGCGTGTGTTGGAGCCCGCCCTCGGGCTGTTTCGGAGGGATGACAGAGAGCAAAACCTCATTCGGGTCTTTGCCTAGGGGCTGAAGCTTAACGCTGACCTCCACCGGGGCAACTGCAGATACGGGCGATGGCGTTGTCTCTGCTGGCCAGTCCATCTCAAGGAGGACGAATTCGTCCTCCATCTTTTCAAGATCCTCTTGCTCGACCATTATTGTGCAGTGTCAAGGAACCTTGCGATTTCCGGAGATGGAAAAGAGTGTTGAGGCGCAGAGTTCTGCTGTGGTAGTAGGCTAGACTTTGGCAGGTAACAGCAGCTGCAAATGCATAAGACCTTGGCCCTGGTGATACGAAGCTGCTTTCTTGCCATGATAGACATGAGATAGACATGGTATAGACACTGCATGACCCCGCGGCCCACTTTGCAAGTCATAGATGCCATGATGCCGTGACATGCGACCTTTTGCTATAGCGTGATATGATGTGAGTACTAGCTTTGCGACGCAACCCCAACACTACAGGGATGGGTAAGTCGAACTCTCGACACTGATGGACTTACCAGCTTCTACATCAGCCACGAGAATTGTAAGCACTAATGCGATTGCCAAAACTGAAAATCGGATTTGGACCAGTGCTCCCGCCCAGCGACGCGGGACGCTCAGACTTTCCTCTCGTCACCAAAGACGAGCTACCCTTTCGAGCGAACCGGCGCTGTCTGTCTGGGCTGACAGTGTCGTGTTATGCCGCATCCTGAAACTGGAGCCTTGCTTCGGAGATTGTTTGAGCACAAATGAGCTTATGGCAACTGGGCACGGAGGTAAGAGCGCACTGCTTAACTCCACTTGCACCGCCGCGCTCATATCAGAGGTTCAATCACATAAGAACATCTACCGGTAGGCTGGCAGGAGGTCCACCCAGATAGGTGCGGAAGGAAGAGCTGGAGAGCCGCCATTGCAAGATGGACAAGATGGGCAAACCGGTGACTGGTATGAGAGCATGGCATTTTTGTAGCGCGTCTGGCTGTGTCACAACTAGTCCCGTTTTGTACTAGGGCAAACTTAGAGTGAGCGCCGAGCTGTGTTAAGAGCTCCCACGAGTGATGTACTCTTAGTACGTTGCTTACCTGAAGATCTGAACTGCCACATCTGTCCATTTACGGTCTTGAAGAGATCAGACTATACAAGTGCGGAATGAAAGGTTCTATTTTATGGTCGCCACATCCCTCGATGATCGATCATGTTAGGAAGGTAATCCCCAGGAGACAAGGTCCCATACTATCTTATCTAAGTGGGTATCAATTTACGCTGTTCGCGATACACATCTCTGCGCACACAGACCTTCCATATCTGCCTTCCACCTGTACATATCCTCCGGTTTGTAGCGCAGTCACACGTCACCCTTCAGGGACTGGTGACCCGCACCTGCCCACCGCATAGCGTCTTCTGGGAGGACGCAAGTGTATGGCTGCTGCGAATCGTGTAGATTCCTAGCGTCATGGATGTAGCATTCCGGCCATGGCAACGTCTCCGAATGGCCTTTCGAAGCGTGTCTTTCTGCTCGAACGCTGCTTGATGTGGGCGCAGCGACTTGACATATGGATGAACGAACATCTTGAGGAGATAAAGGCAAGGACATCGACTTGTTCTTGGCAAAGGTCCTTGCCCGGTCAAGATTTGCCAGCTGCCAGTTCGATCGCTCGTGCAGCAGCTTCCTCGAATGAATCTACTAGCTGTCAGTATCGCTCGCACGACGATTGATATCATGACTCACCATAAGCATCAATTTTCAAGCCGCTATCGCGAATCAATTGCTGTCCCTCGGCCTCATTGGTTCCACGTAACCTTACCACAACCGGCACCTGCAGTGCAAGATCCTTGAAGGCCAACAAAATCCCATTGGCAATCATGTCTCCCAGAGTGAGACCACCAAAGATATTAACAAAGATAACCTTGACTCTCGGATCTGATGTTACGATCTTGAAACTCGCCTTGACCGTCTCTTTCGTGGCTTTTCCGCCAGTGTCTAAAAAGTTAGCTGGATGACCGCCTCTTGCGATCAGAGCATCCACAGTGTTCATTGCGAGACCAGCACCATTGACAATTGTTCCTAGAGTGCCCTCGCCTGGCATCTTAACGTAAGTCATGCCCTCTTCTTCGGCTGCGAGCTCTTCCGGCACCACAGCAGCAAGATCTCGTAGGGCGTGGACATCTTGTTGGCGTTTCGAACTTCGGAAGGCTGAGTCGTCGAAGCGGAATTGGGCGTCTGTCACTGAGACTTCGCCTGCGTCCGACACGGTGATGTTAGTTCGGAGCACTGCGGCTTCCTTCTGCATGTACAAGTCGACCAGCTGTTCGATGAGCTTCTTGAGCTCCGGCTTAGCTGAGTCCGAAACTTGCAGTCTCTCTGCGACTTGGTTGATCATGACGTCGGAGGTAGCATCATTGCTACCGTACTCGAATGGGTATCTTCGAGACCTCTGGAAGACCTGGCTAGGATCTGATGTTGGCGATGCGACCACGCATGGCATGCGCTGTGATCGGTCGACTGACACAGCAAGCATCTGCCCTTGACCATTAGCACCAGAGACCTTGATTCCGCGCTCTTTCAGCATATCAAATGCCTGCTCGGGCTTGATAATGAGCGTCCTCTTTAGTGGAAACAGACAGTTACTGCTCGAAGACGTCCGCGGTCTTCGTCTCATAGTGTGATACCCTCTCTTTTGCATTGCACCCGGTCCAGATGCAGGCCTGCCGCTAGTACCACTTCCTCGTTCGCTTAACAGCTTCTTCATGCCTTCTCCAAGCTTCTCGGGATGGTCGACAACCACGACGCCTTCCTTCTCTAGAATGGCAATCTTCTCGTGCGCTGTCGCTTCACCGGGCGATCGCCACGCACCGGCATGGCCCATAACTCGTCCCATGTGTGCCTCGATACCCCCG